>ERZ1370068.1076-contig-10984_pt1 | contig 56822 bp, 64 predicted proteins | sample MGYA00561227_ERZ1370068 | MGnify/ENA primary metagenome ERZ1370068 (study PRJEB38410, sample SAMEA6850437) | metagenome | study: Metagenomic assessment of the ecological functions of the soil: analysis of the soil microbiota associated with the... | reverse complement strand
GCTACGTATTGCTACCAACGAAAGGCGCCCTCTATGCGCCCGATAGCGGACCTGCGCCAACGGTGGCTTTCTTCGCCATCCATCGCACATCGAACTTTCATGAACATGATCAGCACCAGGGAGCTCGCCAGGCGCGGCTTCATGGTGCTTGGCATGAACCCGCGCTCCGACAACAACGAGGCGATCGTCAATTTCGAGGACATTGCGCCTCGATATCAAACAGGGCGTCGAATTTCTGCGCAGGCAGCCAGGCATCAGCAGAGTCATCCTGATCGGCTTCTCGGGAGGCGGACCCTCAACGACCTTCTACCAGGCGACGGCCGAGAAAGGCCCTTCCTATTGCCAGGGGCCGAACAAGCTCACCCAATGCAGCAATGCCTTGGCGGATCTGCCGCCGGCCGACGGCCTGCTGTTGCTGGACGCGCACCCCGGCAACACCGTGAATACGCTGCGCAGCCTCAACCCTGCGGTGCTCGACGAGAATGATCCGTCGAAGCTCGACGCTTCACTCGATCCGTTCGATCCCAGGAATGGGTTCAATCCGAACGGCCAGTCCGTCTATTCGGCAGAGTTCATGGATCGCTATTTCAAGGCCCAGGCCGCGCGCATGAACAGGTTGATCGACAAGGCGCTGGCCATGCGCGAGACGATCAAGCAGGGCAAGGGTTCAACGACTGACGATGCGCCGTTCATCTTCTATCGAAATCGCGCCCGCCTGATGGATTTTTCCATGAGCGTTCACCCTGGTACGACGCGGCCTCAGAAGCTCATCAAGAACGACGGCTCCATATCGACGGAAATCGTCCGGTCTGTGCGCGTTGCGGTCACAAACAGCGCAAAACTCGACAAGACGCTGTCGAACGGCACGAAATTCCTGACACTAACGTCGTTCCTGAGCGCAAATGCGATCCGCGCGGCGGATTCGATGACCGACATTGACTGGTGCACGAGCAACAACTCGACGCCCTGCGCGTTGCGCCAGATTACGGTGCCAATCCTCATCACCGCCATGGGCGGACACTATTTCATCGCCGACAACGAGATTCATTACGACGTGGCGGCAAGCAAGGACAAAGACTTTGTTGTGATCGAGGGCGCTGTGCACGGCCAAACGCCGTGCGAGGCCTGCTCAAAGGTGACAGGCCAGTCCTATTCCAACGCGACGAAGAATCTCTATGACTACGTCGCCAAATGGGCCAACGCGCGGTTCAAATGACTTGGCGAATGCAAAAACTCGCAGGTAGTGCTGGAAGAAGCCGATACGGAAACCTATATTGTTCGTCATTTACGAGGAAGCGAGTGGCTCTTCCGAGGTCTGCGAGATGGGTTATGAACGTCGCTTTTGCGAAGCCTGCGGTAAGTCGCGCTTTCTCCCCAACTGGCCCGACGAGGCTGCTCGCCGCTGCGCGGAAGCGACGGGCCCCACGCCATGGACATGGCAACCTAAGACTTTCCGAGACTGCGCACTCACGCGTGTTCGATGAAGCGCGCGACCCGCGCTCAAGGTTCAATGTCTAAGCCTGAGCATTAGCGACCCGGCGAAACAGCACATTCCAGATGTTCAGAAGCTGCTTCGCATCCGAACGCTCAGACTGCCTTAAGCGCACAAGATTGCTGTTCCTGCTCGGTGGCACGCTTTGCTTCGGCAGTGAGCCCCGCGAACGTCCGACTTAAACCGACCAGAGGTCGAGCGAATTTTCGCAGACTAATCGGAAACTCGGCGCGGCCCGATAACGCAGGTCCTGAGGACCAGATGTCGGCGACAACGCGGGAGATACGGCATTTCCTCGGTCGTTGCTGCCGCAAAAATGGCGGCGGCCGAGTCGGATCAAGCAGGAGGGTGCTGTCGAACAGCAACGAAGGGTAACAGGCTGAATGTGGCCCCTGATTCACGAAGTGAGGTGACACCTCGCAGTCCTCCGCCCGTCTAGCTGCCTTTTTCCGTCCAGGATCTTTTTCCGGCCTGATAGTGTGACGCTTTAGCAGTTTCGCGCAGGTGCGCTGGCTTGAGGCAGGCGCCGGCGTCCGTTCAGCTACGGCCTTGGGGTGTTTTTCAAGTCTTGATCGTAGTCCTTGTCGCCCATCGCTTCGCCAACCTCAATGGGCAGACGCCACCGGTCGGAATGGTGAAGCCGTACGTCCGCCACGCCCAGTTCGAGCGAAACCTCTCGGCTCGCTGACATGATGAGCGCCATCCGCGTTGCCAACCACCGCGGCCATCCCGACTACTCGCACAGCTCGGCAAGCTGCTATTGTCACGTCGTGCGCTCGTCCAAGAACGCATCCATGCGCTCCAGTACGCGCTTGGCGACCACTCGACGGCTGGCCAAAAGCCAAATCGGGGACGCCGATGACTGCGATGTCGCGACGCACATTACCCGTTCGCGGAGAGCGGGCCATTAATCGCCGCCCCACCCTTCGTCCGCACTCGCCCGGGCTTGACATTTGGGTCTGCAACGCGGACAATTTCACCATCCGCACCATACTCGCAGAAAAAGGCACCGAGAAGTTGCCGCAGAAGCTTAATGCTCATGCCGATGACCGAGTGGCGAAGCACCCGGGGTGCAGGTTTAGCGCCAGGACGGCCAACTGGCAGCGGAGCGGCCTAATGATTAGATTGAAATTTCCGCTTCACTCCAAGGCCTCGAAGAGGGCTGCGTCACCAAGCTCTATTTTGAGCCGTCACGTTCGGCACCTCAATACCGCGCAGTTGCGGAGACCGATTTGGTGATCCTGCTCCTCGACCAGAATTTGCCGGATCTGTTCGCCAGCGCGTACTCGCCGATCGCTTCACACTGGCGATGCTGTGCGGTAGTTACGGATCGTCTCGTTTTCATTGTCGAGATCAAACTGCAGCATCTCGCGCGGCTTGTCCGAGACCCGACCGGCTTCGGCTTCGCGCCTGGCATCTTGCCCAGATAGATCGATTTGGCGCGAGATGGTGAGCGCGTGCTGAAGTTCTGCTGGGCGTGGATCTGAGCTGCGCGGCGATGTCATGCGCTCAGCCCCTTCAGGACCTCGGGAAGTGATCACGTAGGCGATCGATGGCCCGATACCGCGTTCCAGCCCATCGTAAGATGGTCGGCTCAATTGTCGCGAGAGACCGTGTCCTCGCGCAAGTCCGCCGTTCTGTTCGTATCGTCCGATCCTTTCATAGTTGCGTGCTGCCGCCGATCGGTCCGGCCGAGGCGTGGGACGCGCCAGATCGTATTCCCACATCGTCTGGCGACGAGCACTGCCCCCATCTTGGCTGCATGGCGACGCCCTACCGGCCGACCTCGTGCGATCGCCGTTGGTGGCCAGGAAGCCGTTAAGGACGTGTCCGTCGGAGGCTGCTCGGGCGTCCGTCTGCGAAACAGGAATAAACACGACTTGTAGCCACTGCCGGTTTACGATCCACGAGCCGTGTTCGCCCACAAACGCGCTATTCCGGAAAGACTCAGGCAGCAGCGTCCCGCTGCTGAAGGTGAGGCCAGCGCGCCAGCGTGGCTGCCCAGCGCGTAGTCGGGCGCACCGCTTTCGCCACCATGTCCGGCTTCTGTGGTACGCGCGCATCGACATGCTGGCCGTGTGGCGTGAACGGGCCATCCGTAAAAGGCGCCGTCTTTCACCAATGTCAGGTAGTCGGAACGAGGTCGCTACCGAGTTCATCACGCCATTCGCGACCGTCCATAGGGCGCCCGTCTCGGGCCCCAGCCCATGCCATTCGGATTGCGGATGCCTGATGCAAACACCCGCCACTTTCCGACTGCGCGGTCAATCTCAAAGATTGCGGCCCGATTTTCCTCTTGTCCAGGCCATTTCTGCCGGCATTGCTGTTGGACCCAACCGCAATCGTATAGCTTGCGAGCCATCCTTGCTCGCGATCAGGTTCTTTCTGTCACAATGGTGATTGATGGACGACCGGCCGGCAAGTCGGCAACTCTTCCCTGGCGCACCGATGTGGGTCGCACCTTCCAAGTGTGGCAAAGCGAACCACCGCACGGTGTATTGGCGACGTGAGAAATCATTGCCCGACGAGCGCCATTCCGAAGGGCGGAGCTGCAGATTTCGAGGAAGGCTGTTTTGGTCACCTGGCCATTGCCGGCATCCCGCAACGCAACGATGCGATCGGGCTGGTATTCCGGCCCCCTGCACGCCTTTGCGCCAACCGGACACAAAGCCCTGACCCCTGCCTCCGCTCTCAGGGCGATCCGCAGGGCATCTGGTCTCGGCGATGAGAACATCGCCGTGTCGGGAGAACATAGAGCCAGCGGGGATGATTCCAGACCCGTGGCCCATGCCTCGACGGACAGTCCGGAAGCGGCACTAGGCCTTTCCGGACGGCCAGCACACTTCGGCGGGCGCGATGTTGATGGCTGGGATCGAGGCGTCGGTCCGGCTCCGGAATCGTCGGCGTCGGTCCCATGCGCCGCACTCTCTTCCAGCCCTCGCTTCGCCACCGCTCACTGCAATGTAGATGCCGAGACCCGCTATGACGATGACAGCAGCTAGAACAACAAGACCTTTCGCATCATCGAAACTCCAGATGAGTACGCCAGATCGCGGCCAATCACTCAGCCGCTCGGGGAAAGATTGGGCGCAGCGGCTCTGGCGCACTGCTCTGCTGGCTTCTCTTCAGGCCACCTCCGGCTTTCGCCGGCCCATGGTCCAGTTGAACGTCATCCGCACTTCGGAATTGGGAACGGTCCAGCAGGCGCCGTCGGCATCCATGAAGACTGACCCAGAGGAGTGCCGCCTCGGGTCCATAATCGATAATGCGCCGAGCTCCAGCCGCCTCCTTTGGGGGTTTCCATGGGCAGCGGCGGGTTCAGCTGCGTAATCACTCCACCAGAGCGTGCCAGAAATTCAAAGAGCCCCCTTGAATGCTAACCTCAAACGGGCTTTGGTCATTCCACGCCGTTTCGGCTTTGAGGTCCGAGATGAGTCACAGCTTACCATCCCTCTCTTACCTGCGGCGCGCTAAAGCGGACATCCCGGCCCAGCTTCCGCCGGGCTGAATGGGATCTAGAAGACGGGAACCCGCATGACCGGCCGGACTGAGCACCTGCATGCCACTGAAGGATCCGGTAAAGACCGCCACGATCCTCCGAATGAACGGCCGCTTACAGACCCGGTACCTCCGGACCGAGATGTGCCCCCGGATGCAATAATATTGGGCGCTACAATCTGCTCCGCTTCCACAATGATGGGTGCCTTCCTCCATTGAACCGTCGTCAGATCGCCTTCCAGTCGTTGTACTCTTGCGTGGTAGCGTCTGACGCCTTCCTCGCGTTCGCAGTCAACCAACCACGCTTGCGATTTTCGAGGTCCCGCTTGATTGCGTCCCGGCGTTCTGCCGTTCCGAGATGCACATTAGCGAGTTCGAAGCCCATCGTTTGAAGCATGTCACTCGTGAACAGAGTGGACTTGCCCTTCTCCACTTCGATCTTGCGGTTGTTTGGCGAAAGGCGTCGCACGACCACATTGTTCTTGATCCGGTACCACGGGTCTAGCGGACGGAATCGGCCGTTCGCGATTTCGCCAACACGGACCCCGCGATTGCTGAGCCCGTGTGCGCGGGACCATGCCGACTCCACGAGCGCCTTGGCTTCTCGAACAATAGGAGCGCCGCGCCAATCGGCGCTACCCACCCACCTCGGCCGGCCAAGGCTTCCGATACCGGCACTTCGACGTGCTGTCTTGATTGAAAGTCCTGGCTCCGGCATGGCATCGGCGATCGCTGTTAGATAGCGTTCGGGGGCAGGCTTTCCCTTCACTGCAGCCATCTTTTTCCAGAACTTCGCCCGCTCCCTTTCGGGTATGACAACAAGGTCACGCAGCCACAGCTTGTCGCGGTCCAGCACCACAGGCTGTGGTGCATGCAATCCTTGGCGGTATCCGTTGAGGATGGCGGCGCAAATCTCTTCATCCGTGATGCGGCGCCTGCCGCTTCCCAGCAGTGCGCTGGCGGCTAGGCGGACGAGATCAAGCACGTAGGGCATCTCTGCCGCCTCGTCGAAATCGTTGACGCCCCACGCCAGTCGTCCATCGACGTCACGCCAGGTTCCGTAGTTCTCGATATGAATGTCCCCGACGGCGAGAACTTGGGTGCCGCCCGCCAAGTCGGGACAGACATCGAAGATCGTTTCTGCCCAGCGCCAATACGTCGCGCGCAAGAATACAAACGCGCTTTCCCGCATCTTGTCGTGTTTTTGGCAAGATCTTGCTCAAGAACGTCACCATGGAGCTGCTTTCTCAGCCAGTCTTCGTACTGGCGTGCGGATTCGCGAATTGTTGCCATCGGTCATCCACATGTCGCCGAGATACCACCGCTGGAATCTAGCCGATGACGATCTTTGAGGTCACCCTTTCGACATGGCCTGATAGCGCCGGGCCGCCCGCCCCGTGACTGCCCAAGCCAAAAGGCCTCCCGGGGTAAGCGAGTGGATATGTCGAGAATTAAGAGCGGTGACCCATCGAAGGCTCCTACACAGCCCGGTGCGTTGAAGCAGAGACTGGAAGAGGAAGCGCGTGAGCTCCCTGACCAGCGGACATGGGGGAAAGCGCGCGGCACAATCGGGAGAGTGCATCCACTGCAGGACGTCGCCTCGATGGAAAAATTAGGTGCCGAGGTGCATGCTGAGCGGCGGCCAGTGCCGGAGAGCTGGGGCACTGAGCCGCACTCACAGTAAGGTGCACGCGCGCCTGCACGTTTGGCCGCGACCGGACTTCTTGCAGGTTCACTTTTGACAGTACGACTTCCTAAGGCCAGGCTGTCGCGAAAGCGCGTACTAACTGCTGTGAGTTTGTGACCATGAGTTACTAAGTCCCCAGCAACGAACGAATACCAATCGCGCGGATAGCTGCTTTCTCAGATCCCCAGACGTGTACGGCTTCTTCACGTAAAGTAACCGAGGCCATGTCTTTGAAGAGCTGCCGGAGCTCCCCCGTCCCTGACCGCTCGCAACTACGATTGGCAAGGACGGATACATGGACCGCACTTCTCGCACCAGGGCGTCCCCTTTGCGGTCTGGGAGTCCCATGTCAACGACCAGCGCATCCACACCGCCGGGGATGAGGCGCAACTTATTTTAAAGCTTCGGACGCCGACCCCGCCGTATCAACCTTTATTCCGCAGTCCTCTAAATACTCCGTCGCCAGCATTTGAATAAGGGCTTCATCCTCTACCACTAGGATACGCGCCGGAACTGACTTAGCATCAATGATATCGCGCAGTTTTTCACCGAGAGCTGCCCGAGTGAATGGCTTCGTCAACAGCTCTACGCCAGGATCAAGACGACCATCGTGCACGATCGCATTCCGCGCATAGCCTGTCGTGAACAGGACCTCTTGAGCGTTGGACGATGCTTGCGCGCTTCCTCGACAAGTTGGCGGCCGTTCATCCCGCCCGGCAGACCAATGTCCGGTGAAAGGACCGCGACTTCAGCGTGGCTTTCAAGCACCCGAAGCGCCACGCGTGCATTCGGCGCTTCTAGAACGCAATAGCCCAGTTCTCGCAAGCTCTCGGTTGAATAGCTGCGGATCGTCCTCGTCATCCTCGACAACGAGGATGGTCTCACTCTTACTGCCGCGCGATACCGGCCGCGCGTTTCTGCTCCTTCCGCGTCGCTCGCATCGGAATGATGACGCGGCAGGTAGATTTTGATGGTCGTCCCCTCACCAACCTCACCGTAAATTTTGACATGGCCACGCGATTGCTTAACAAACCCGTAGACTTGGGAGGCCCAAGGCCGGTTCCTGTCCGATGTCTTTGGTCGTAAAGAAGGGATCGAAAGCCTTCGCTTTTACATCGGCTGGCATGCCAATTCCATTATCAGTTACTGCAAGCATCATGTATTGCCCTGGAAGGACTTCCACCTGCGCCGCAGCGTAACGGTCGTCGAGATGAACGTTCCCTTGCTCTTTACGGCCCGAGCTGACCGGGCAGGCCGTACCTGGCGATGCGCCGCCTGGGATCGACCGCCGCCCTGGGCGGCGGGGCGGAGCGGCCCTGCTGCTGGTCACGCCGCCGCAGACGTTCGTGCGGGTTGCCCCGGTCCTGATCGGGGCCGCCTCGCTGGCCCTGCTCGCCCCGTCACGGCAGGACCGGGCACCCGCCGCGGCACGGGCCGGGCCATGAGACGCCGCCGCTGCGGCATCGGGCCTGGGCCATGACGAGGCGCCGCCGGTGGCTGCTGGCGGGCGTGTTCGGCGTGGCGGTCTACATCGGGTACTTCGGGGCGGCCGGCGGCATCGTCATGTCTCGCCCTGCTCGTCGCCATGGTGGCCGAGCCACTGGCCCGGGTGAACGCGGTGAAGAACATGCTCGGCGCGGTCGCGAACGCGGTCGCCGCGGTCGCTTTCGCCGTGTTCGGGCACGTTGACTGGGCGGCGGTGGTGCCGCTCGCGGCCGGGTTCCTCGTCGGCGGCTGGACCGGCCCGGCGCTGGTCCGCAGGATCCCCGGGCAGGTGCTGCGCATCGGTGTCGCCGTGTGCGGGCTGGTGGTGGCGGTCAGGCTCGGCATCTCCGCCTACCGGTGACAGCCGCGCGGCCGCCGCCGAGCGGCCGCCGGGCGCGGCTAGTCATCCGGGGCGAGCCACAGCACGCCGAGCGGCGGGACCGTGAGCTCGGCCGAGGCGGGCTGGCTGTGCCAGGGCTCGCGCCACCGCCTCGACGGCGCCCAGGTTGCTCGACCGCCGCTGCCGCCGTAGGCGTAAGCTGTCGGTGTTCACCAGCTCCCGCCACCGTCCCGCCCGCGGCAGCCCCACCCGGTAGGCGAGATGCGGCCCGCCGCCGAAGTTGGCGATGCAGGCCATCACGCCGCCGTCGCCGTCGAAGCGCAGGAAGGACAGCACGTTCCCGGCCGCGTCGTTCGCGTCGATCCAGCTGAATCCCTCCGGCGAGGAGTCCAGCGTCCACAGCGCGGGGTTGTCCCGGTAGGCCTGGTTCAGGTCGCGGACCAGCCGCTGCACCCCCGAGTGGTAGTCGTGGTCGAGCACCCACCAGTCCAGGCCCCGCTCGGCCGACCACTCGGCGCCCTGGCCGAACTCCCGGCCCATGAACAGCAGCTGCTTGCCCGGATGCGCCCACATGTACGCCAGCAGCGTGCGCAGCCCGGCGAAACGCCGCCATTCGTCCCCGGGCATCTTGCCCAGCAGCGAGCCCCTTGCCGTGCACCACCTCGTCGTGCGAGAGCGGCAGGACGAAGTTCTCGCTGAACGCGTACATCAGCGAGAAGGTGATCTCGTTGTGGTGGTAGCTGCCGGAACACCGGGTCGTGGCGACAGGTAGGTCAGCGTGTCGTGCATCCAGCCCATGTTCCACTTGAAGCCGAACCCGAGCCCGCCCAGGTGCACCGGGCGGGTCACGCCCGGCCAGGCGGTGGACTCCTCGGCGATCATGCATGATGCCCGGCGTGCGGCTGGTAGCAGGTGGCGTTCACCTCCTGCAGGAAGCGAGACGGCGTCGAGGTTCTCCCGGCCGCCGTGCACGTTCGGCGTCCACTCGCCGGCCGTCCGCGAGTAGTCGAGGTAGAGCATGGAGGCGACGGCGTCCACCCGCAGCCCGTCCACGTGGAACTCCTCGAGCCAGTAGACGCGCGTTGGCGACCAGGAAGTTGCGCACCTCGGGCCGGCCGTAGTCGAAGATGAGCGTGCCCCAGTCCGGGTGCTCGCCGCGGCGCGGGTCGGCGTGCTCGTACAGCGGGGTGCCGTCGAACCGGGCCAGCGCCCACTCGTCGCCGCGGGAAGTGCGCCAGGCACCCAGTCGAGGATCACCCCGATCCCGGCCTGGTGCAGCCGGTCCACCAGGTGGCGGAACTCGTCCGGGCTGCCGAACCGCGACGTCGGCGCGTAGTACGAGGTGACCTGGTAGCCCCAGGAGCCGCCGAACGGGTGCTCGGCCACCGGCAGGAACTCCACGTGGGTGAAGCCCATGCTCGGTCACGTAGGCGGTCAGCTGCTCGGCCAGCTCCAGGTAGGACAGGCCGGGCCGCCAGGAGCCGAGGTGCACCTCGTACACGCTGACTCGGCTCGCGCGAGGCTCGGCCTTCGGCCCCGGCGGTCCAGCCAGTCTCGTCCCCCCACTGGTAGCCGGGACGTGAACACCACCGACGCCGTCGCGGGCGGCTGCTCGGCCAGGCTGGCCATCAGGTCGGCCTTTGCGCCGCAGCAGCCCGTCCGGCCCGCGGATCTCGAACTTGTACCTGGTCCCGTCGGCCACGCCCGGGCACGAACAGCTCCCACACCCCGGCGCCGCCGAGCGAGCGCATCGGGTGGCCGCGCCCGTCCCAGTGGTTGAAGTCGCCGATGACCCGCACCCCGCGGCGCGTTCGGCGCCCACACCGCGAACGACGCGCCGGTACGTCTCCCGTACGTCCGCACATGCGCGCCGAGCACCTGCCACAGCTGCTCGTGCCGCTACTCGCCGATCAGGTACAGGTCCACCTCGCCCAGGGTGGGCAGGTAGCGGTAGGGGTCGTCGGTGACGGCTTCGCGCGGCCCGGGCCGCGGCGACCTCGGGTAGGCGACCGCGATCCGGTAGTCGGGCACCTCGGTGACCGGCAAGGTGGCGGCGAACACGCCCTCGTGCAGGTGGCTGGCGGGGAAGCGGCGGCCGTCGGGCAGGACGACCGTCACTCGCCTCCGCCAGCGGCCGCAGCGCGCGCGACGGTCACACCGTCCGGCCGGGGTGGGCGCCGAGCACGGCGTGCGGGTCGTGGCTGGCGCACGCCACGATCGCGTCGATCTCCGCCCGGAGAGCTCGCCGTCGAGCGCGGGCGGCGCGCCACGGGTCGGCCTCGGCCCGCCTGGTCTTACGCCTGCGATGCCGGCCTGGGTCCCGGTCTCGATGGGCCACGTCTGGGTGGGCTCTGCGGCCTGATCAATGAGCATCGGCGATGGACTCCAGCGGGATGGACAGCCAGGACGGCCGGTGTGCTGGCCTCGTACATCACCTCATACACCGCCTTGTCCAGGGTCAGGGCACGCAGCAGGACGGCGTGCTTGGCCGGGGTCGGTGCCGCCCGCTTGGGCGTACCCGGCGGCAGAACGCGCGCCTGGTTGCGCTCACCCGAGTCGCAGGGCGGCCGCGTGGGCGCGGCTCCTGGTCGGCGTGGCCGGGCAGCTGGTGCCGGGCGGCGTAGTCGAGCGAGCGGAGCATGCCCGCCACGTCGCGCAGCGCCGGAGTCGGGCGCGCCGCTGGGCCAGCGGCACCACGGCTCGCCCTCGAAGTCCAGCAGTACCCACCCGGCCTGGGTCGCGAATCACCTGCCCGAGGTGGTAGTCACCGTGGATCCGCTGGACCGTCAGCGGCTCGTCGACGCCTACCAGCTCGGTGTAGGCGTCGGCCGAGCAGGCCCGCATGCCGCGCCAGCTCGGGCACGGCGGCGACCGCCGCGTCCAGCCGGTCCAGCATCTGCGCGGCGAGCTCGCGCGTGCGCGCTCGGCGGGCAGCTCGGCGGTGCCGAACGCCTCGGCCAGCGCGCGGTGGACCTCCGCGGTGGCCTCGCCGAGCCGGTGCGCCTCGGCCGCGAAGTCGCCGCCACTCCGGCCGGCGCTGGTGGCGTCGCTGGGCGTAGAGGTCGCGCGCACGCTGGTCGCCGCGAGCAGCCAGCCGTCGGTCGCCGCCCGCAGGTAGGCGGAGAGGATGGCGAGGATGGTGGGCGTGCCGTCCAGGGTGGTCTGCATCCAGCCGAGCGGCGGCGCCACGTGCGGGGAGCCTACCGGTGCAGGGCCCGCGGGATCTCCAGATCGGGGTTGGGACCGGGGTGCGGCCGCCGGAACACCTTGAGGATGGCCTCCTCACCAAAGATCATGCTGGTGTTGCTCTGCTCGGTCGTGAGCACCAGGCTGTCGAGCCCGGTGTCGATGACGGCGTCCGGCTCGGCGGCGAAGCTCAGCGGCCCGATCGTCTCCTGGCCCGTCATGGCCTGCAGCAGCCGCCCGGTCAGCGGCGGGTCGTGCAGCGCGTCGTAGGCCGTCCATCCCCGCTCTGTGCCGGGCCGATCACCGCGTGCTCGAGCCGGTCCGGGATCGCCATCCGCAGGCCTACCAGCAGCTGGTACCGGTCGGTGCCGGTGGCCTGGAAACGGCGACGATCAGGTGCGCGCAGGGCGGGGTCGCCCTCCATCAGCACCGTGTCGGCGACGATGGCGAGGTGGTCGGATCGGAGCGCCCTTGCCCCGCGAACCAGCGCTGGCCGGGGAGCCAGCCCGCCAGCGCTTCCTCGAATGTCATCTGGGATCTACCCTGTCGCGTCGGCCGTCAGCGTCCCCATGGAGCAACTCCTGCCCCGGGCTGCCGGTCTCATTCTCCCGGGCCGCCCGGCGCGGGGGGATGGTGGCCCCGCTCACCGCGGGTGGTCTCTCCCGTGGCTCGGGCAGCTGGAACCAGTAGAACCCGTGGCCGGGCAGGGTGAGCAGGTAGGGCAGCTCCCCGATCGGCGGGAAGATGACCCCGCCCATGCATTCGATCGGGGTGATCCCCCGGAACCGCCGCAGGTCCAGCTCGACCGGCTGCGGGAAGCGGGACAGGTTGTTGACGCACAGGATCCGGTCGCCCGGGTCCTGCGCGTCGGCGTCGCGTACCCGATGCTCCCGGACGAAGGCGAGCACACTGGGGTTGGACGAGCTCAGCTCCTCGTACCCGCCGAGGCCGAACACCGGGTGGCGCTTGCGGATCTCGATCATGCGCGCGGTCCAGTGCAGCAGCGAGCCTGGGTTGCGCTGCTGGGCCTCCACGTTGATGGCCTGGTAGCCGTAGATCGGGTCCATGATCGTCGGCAGGTACAGCCGCCGCGGGTCGGCGGTGGAGAAGCCCGCGTTGCGGTCCGGGGTCCACTGCATCGGGGTGCGGACGCCGTCGCGGTCGCCGAGCCAGATGTTGTCGCCCATGCCGATCTCGTCGCCGTAGTACAGCACCGGCGAGCCGGGCAGCGACAGCAGCAGCGCGGTGAACAGCTCCAGCTGGTTGCGGTCGTTGTCCAGCAGCGGGGCCAGCCGGCGCCGGATGCCGATGTTCGCCTTCATCCGGGGGTCCTTGGCGTACTCGGTGTACATGTAGTCGCGCTCGTCGTCGGTGACCATCTCCAGCGTCAGCTCGTCGTGGTTGCGCAGGAAGATGCCCCACTGGCAGCCCGACGGGATGGTCGGGGTCTGCGCGAGGATCTCCGAGATCGGGTAGCGCTGCTCGCGCCGCACCGCCATGAAGATGCGCGGCATCAGCGGGAAGTGGAACGCCATGTGGCACTCGTCGCCGCCGACGCCCGGGTCGCCGAAGTACTCCACCACGTCGGCCGGCCACTGGTTGGCCTCGGCCAGCAGCACCCGGTCCGGGTACTCGTCGTCGACCACCTTGCCGGACCCGCTTGAGGTACTCGTGGGTCTCGCGGCAGGTTCTCGCAGTTGGTGCCGCTCCCGCTCGTACAGGTACGGGCACCGCGTCCAGCCGGAACCCGTCGATGCCCAGGTCCAGCCAGAACCGCAGCACGTCGAGCATCGCGTCCTGGACCGCCGGGTTGCTCGTAGTTCAGGTCGGGCTGGTGGGAGAAGAACCGGTGCCAGTAGTACTGGCCGCGGACCGGGTCGAAGGTCCAGTTCGACGTGCTCGGTGTCGACGAAGATGACCCGGGCGTCGGGGTAGCCGTGGTCGCCGTCGGACCAGACGTAGAAGTCGCCGTAGGGCCCGTCCGGGTTGGCGCGCGACTCCTGGAACCACGGGTGTGGTCGTCGCAGGTGTGGTTCATGACCAGGTCGGCGATCACCCGCATGCCGCGCTGTGTGCGCCGCGTCCGACCAGCGTCGACGAAGTCCTCGATGGTGCCGAACTCGGGCAGCACCGTTGGTGAAGTCGGAGATGTCGTAGCCGCCGTCGCGCAGCGGCGAGGCGTAGATCGGCGGCAGCCAGAGGCAGTCGACGCCGAGCCATTGCAGGTAATCGAGCCTGGCGGTCAGGCCGCGCAGGTCGCCGGTGCCGTCGCCGTTCGAGTCGTGGAACGCCGCGGACCAGCACCTCGTAGAAGACCGCGTGCTTGTACCACTGCGGGTCGCGGGCGTCTCGGACGAGAAGGAGTCCGGATGGCCTCCCGGCGGCTGGGCGAAACCCGATGGCTGCGCGATCGGGGGCGGCGTGCGCCGGGGGCTCCGGTCAGGCTCAGTGGCCACTTGCTTCTCCTGCGGACGGTGCGCCGTCACATGCCCGGGGATGGCGTGACGGTGAAAGACATGGGCTGACGTCAAAGCTGGATCGAGGCGCACGTAGTTCGCCTGCCCCCATTGATAGGACTCGCCGGACAGCTCGTCTGATACAACGAACTGCGCGCCCGGGTCCATGCCGAGTGCGGGCAGATCGAGCCAGATCGTGGCCTCGTGTGCGGTGTGTGGGTCGAGGTTCACCACGACCAGGACGGTGTCGGAGTCCCGCTGGCTGCGCTTGGAGAAACAGATCAGTTCCGGCTGGTCGACGTGATGGAAGCGTAGATTACGCAACCAGTGCGTCGCCGGGTGGGCTTTCTGATCGCGTTGAGCTGCGGTGATGAACGGCGCGATCCCGGCGGGCGGGCGCTCCGCTTCCGCCCAGTCGCGCGGCCGGTACTGGTATTTCTCCGAATCCAGGTACTCCTCGCTCCCGCGGCCGGACCGGCGTGTGCTCGCACAGCTCGTACCCCGAGTAGATGCCCCAGGACGGGGACAGCATGGCGGCCAGCACCGCGCGGACCTTGAAGGCGGGCGGCCCGCCGTGCTGGAGGTACTCGTGGAGGATGTCCGGGGTGTTGGCGAAGAAGTTGGGCCGCATATACGCGGCGGTGGCGACCGGAAAGCTCGGCCAGGTACGCGATGAGCTCGGCGGCGGTGTTCCGCCAGGTGAAGTACGTGTAGGACTGGTGAAAGCCGATCTGGCCGAGGGTGTGCATCATCGCGGGCCGGGTGAACGCCTCGGCCAGGAAGATCACATCCGGGTCGGTGCGGTCTACGTCCGCCAGCAGCCGTTCCCAGAACGGCAGCGGCTTGGTGTGGGGGTTGTCCACCCGGAAGATCCTGACCCCGTGATCCATCCAGTGCCGCACGATCCGCAGCGCCTCGGCGTAGATGCCCTCGGGGTCGTGGTCGAAGTTGAGCGGGTAGATGTCCTGGTATCTCTTGGGCGGGTTCTCGGCGTAGGCGATCGCGCCGTCGGCCCGGGTGGTGAACCATTCCGGGTGCTCGGTGACCCAGGGGTGGTCCGGCGACGCCTGCAGGGCCAGGTCGAGCGGCGACCTCCATGCCCGAGCTCGGCGTGCCCGGCCGACGAAGTCGTCGAAGTCGGCGAGGGTCCCGAGCTCGGGGTGGACGGCGTCGTGGCCGCCGACCGGTGAGCCGATCGCCCACGGCGACCCGGGATCGCCGGGGCCGCGTCGCAGCGCGTTGTTACGGCCCTTGCGGGCGGTCATCGCCGATCGGGTGGACCGGCGGCAGGTAGACCACGTCGAAACCCATGGCGGCGATCTGCTCCAGCCGGCAGGCGGCGCTGCGCAGGGTCCCCCGACGGGCTCGCGCCGCCCCATGGGATCGATCCGCACTCCCTCCGAGCGGGGAAGAACTCGTACCACGCCCCGTAGAGCGCACGCTGCCGGTGCACCACCAGCGGGTAGCTGGCCGACCGGGTCAGCAGCTCGCGCAGCGGGTAGGCGGCGAGGATCGCCAGGATCTCCTCGTCGTCGGCGGCGGCGAGCCGGTCCCAGGGCGGGATAGCCGGGTCCCGCAGGCGGGCGGCCAGCGCCATCAGCGCCGACCGGGCGGCGCGCGTGGCCTGGGCGGCGCGGGCCGCCTCGGCCCAGCGGGCGCCCTGCAGGCAGCGCGCGGCGTGCGCGGCACCCCCGGCGGGTCTGCGGCGCCCGCCAGCGCGGGCCGGGGCGCGGGTGAGACGGCGGTCCCGGCCGCGGCCCGGCCAGAGCCCGCTGCCCCGTTGCCGCCGCTGCCCCGTTGCCGCCGCTGGCCCCGTTGCCGCCGTTGGCCCCGTTGGGCCGGTCGGGCCGGATGGACCTGGCCGCCCGCTCGAACAGGATCGCGCCCTCGGTCATCATGAGGCCCGACGTCCAGCCCGCGCGGGACCTTGATGGCGGCGTCGTGGCGCCAGTGCGCGATCGGGTCTCCCCACGCCTCCACCTGGAACCGCCACCGGCCTTCGCAGCCGGGCGTGACCTGGGCCGCGTAACGATCGGTGCCGGGCACGACCTCGGTCATGCCGACCAGCGGCTGCCGCCCGCCGTCGGGGGTGCGCAGGACCACACCCGCGCCGAGCATCTCGTGGCCTCCCGGAAGATGGTCGCGCTGACCTCAAAGGTCTCACCCGCCACCGCCTTGGCCGGGCGGCGCCCACATTCCAGGACGGGCTGCACATCCAGGATGGGTATGCGTCCGATCACCTCTGAACGCTACCCACTTGCCCGGGTGCGCGTATCAGCTGACACTCAAGTTAACGGCGGGCGCGGCGCCGGATTTCTGTGGCCGCCCGCTGGCTGGCCCGGTTCGCGTACCCGCTGGCGCGCGTTAGGGTCACGGTGCGTGAGAGCCATCCGCTACTTCGTTGTCCGGGCCACGCTGCCGGAGCCGCTCGCCGCGCTGCGCGCGCTGATGCTGAACCTCCGCTGGTCCTGGCACTCCGGCACCCGCGAGCTGTTCGCCGCGATCGACCCGGCTAAGCTGGGCCGAGGCAGGCCGGGACCCGACCGTCCGCCTCTGCTCGGCGAGGTGCCTCCCGAGCACCTGGCCCGGCTCGCCGCCGATCCGGCTACCTCGCGCGGCTCGGTGAGGCAGCCAGCGAGCTGGAGGAGTACCTGACCGGGCCGCGCTGGTATCAGCGCGCGCCGGATGAGCTCAGCCTGGCGCCCCGGCGGCGGTCGCCTACTTCTCGCCGGAGTACGGCATCGCCAGCGCCCTGCCCCAGTACTCCGGCGGGCTCGGCATCCTGGCCGGTGACCACCTCAAGGCCGCGAGCGACCTCGGGCGTGCCGCTGATCGGGGTCGGCCTGCTGTACCGGCATGGCTACTTCAGCCAGTCGCTGTCCGCGGAAGGCTGGCAGCAGGAGCACTACCCGGGCACCGACCCGAACGGGCTGCCGCTGACGCTGCTCGCGGAGCGACGGCGGGCCGCCGGTCCGCGGTCGCCGTTACCCTGGCCGGGGGCCGGGTGCTGGCCGCGCAGGTCTGGCGTGGCCCAGGTCGGCCGGGTGCCGCTGCTGCTGCTCGACTCCACGTCGAGGAGAACGACCCGCCGCTGCGCGAGGTCACCGACCGGCTCTACGGCGGCGGCAGCGAGCACCGGCTCCGGCAGGAGCTGCTGCTCGGCATCGGCGGAGTGCGGGCGGTGCGGGCGTTCTGCGCGCTGACCGGCCATCCGCAGCCCGAGGTCTTCCACACCAACGAGGGCCACGCCGGCTTCCTCGGCCTGGAGCGGATCCGCGAGTATGCGCGAGGCAGGGCTCGAGCTTCGACGAGGCGCTCGAGGTGTGCCGGGCGGGCACGGTGTTCACCACGCACACCCCGGTGCCGGCCGGCATCGACCGGTTCCCGCGCGACCTGGTCGAGCAGCTACTTCGGCGGGACCGACGTAGCTGACCCGGCGCTGCCCACCGACCGGGTGCTCGCGCTGGGCGCGGAGACCTACCCCGGCGGCGACCCGGCGGTGTTCAACATGGCCGTGATGGGGCATGCGGCTGGCGCAGCGGGTGAACGGGGTGGCTCGAGCTGCACGGCGCGGTGAGCCGGGCGATGTTCGCCGGCCTGTGGCCGGGCTTCGACCCGGCCGAGGTGCCGATCGGCTCGATCACCAACGGGGTGCACGCCGCCGACCTGGGTGGCGCCGGAGAGTCCGGCGCTCGCCGCCGGCGAGTCCGGCGACCGCGCCGGAACTGCCGGAGGACGGCGCGGCCTGGGAGCGGGTCGCGGCCGACCGGCCCGGCCCGGCTCTGGGAGATCCGGCGCGCTGCTGCGGGCCCGGCTGGTGGGCGCTGGCGCCGGCGCGGCTCCGGGCATCCTGGCGGCAGCGCGGCGCGTCCGACGCCGAGCTGGGCTGGATCGAGCGACGTCCTCGACCCCGAGCGTGCTCACGATCGGCTTCGCCCGCCGGGTGCCGTCCTACAAGCGGCTGACGCTGATGCTGCACGACCCGGAGCGGCTGCGCGCGCTGCTGCTCGACCCGCAGCGCCCGGTGCAGATCGTGATCGCGGGCAAGGCGCACCCGGCCGACGACGGCGGCAAGCAGCTGATCCAGCAGATGGTGCGGTTCGCCGACGACCGCGGACGTGCGGCACCGGATCGTGTTCCTGCCCGACTACGACATGGCGCTGGCGCACGCGCCTGGTGCAGGGCTGCGACGTGTGGCTGAACAACCCGCTGCGCCCGCTGGAGGCGTGCGGCACCTCGGGCATGAAGGCGGCGCTGAACGGCGGGCTCAACCTGTCGATCCGCGACGGCTGGTGGGACGAGTGGTACGACGGCGAGAACGGCTGGGCGATCCCGTCGGCGGACGGCGTCGACGACGCCGACCGCCGCGACGACCTGGAGTCAGCGCGCGCTGTACGAGCTGATCGAGACCGTGGTGGCGCCGCTGTTCTACGACGCCGGCGCGACGGGCTGCCCGCCCGGTGGCTGGAGATGGTGCGCGCACACGCTTCCGGGCGCTGGGACCGCGGGTCCAGGCGTCGCGGATGGTCCGCGACTATGTGACCGGCCTGTACGTGCCGGGAGCGCAGGCGTCGCGGCTGCTCACCGCGGAGCAGGACGGGTCCTCCTTCGCCGCCGCCCGCGAGCTGGCCGCCTGGAAGCACAAGGTGAGCATGGCCTGGGACGGCGTCCGCATCGAGCACGTCGAGGCGGACGACGGGTTACGGCATGGCCCGGGCGATGCGCTGCTGGTCCGGGCGAGCGTGGCGCTGGGCAAGCTGTCCCCGGCCGACGTCGCCGTCGAGGTCGTCGGCGGCCGGGTGGACTCCGGCGACGAGATCGTCGAGCCGGTGGCGAGCGGGATGTCGCTCGACGAGGCCAGCGGCGATGCGGGCATCGCCCGCTATGAGGGGCGGGCCGATCTCCGCTTAGGCCGGGGCCCTTCGGGTACACCGTGCGGGTCGTGCCCCGTCATCCGCTGCTGGCCACCAGCGCGGAGATGGGCCTGGTGGCCTTCCCGAGGCGCCTACCGGGATGACCAACGGCGACCTGCGCTGACCGGGTGACCGGCCGCGCGGAACGTTCCTGCATCGTGCTACCACCTGGGTGTGAACCGTTGCTGTGAGTGAGGCGTCCTCCCTATGGCCCCGGCGATGTGCAGGTGAAAGGACGACCGCGATGATGAGGCCAGATGTGCAGCCCGACCGCCTCCTCACCCCGGCCGAGGTGGCCGCGCTCCTGCGGGTCGACCCCAAGACGGTCACCCGGTGGGCGGAGCAGGGCAAGTTCGGCTCGATCAGGACGCTGGGCGGGCACCGCCGCTACAACGAGGCCGAGATCCACGCATTCCTGGCCGGACCGGCCAGGCGGCCCGGCGGGGCGCTTCTCCTAGCCTCCGTCGGTTCGCCAGCTTGCCGCCGGGCGGCGGCCCGCACCGGATCGTGGCCCCGGCGGGCGGCCGCGTGTCATGGGCGCGGGAACGCGCAGCTTCACCGAGAATGGACCGGGGAAGGCCATCTCCACCGGGCGCTGCCTTAACCATGATCATGGAAATGGGGTTACCTTCGCCCCAGGAGCGGTATTCCCCGGCCCGGTCCGGCGGCGCGCGAGGAGCAGCAGAGCCCATGCATCCCGAGCACCACGAGGCCATGCCCGGCGAAGGCCCGGCGTGCACGAGCCCGCAGGCAGCCCATCCCTGGATATGGTCACCGCCGCGCTGCGCGCCGACAGCGCGGACGTGGCCATCTACGCCCGGGTGCTGACCGAGTCACTGGGGGATGCGCTCCCGCCCGGGTGCGTGACGATCGACCGGGCGAGGACCATGTCCGACCGGGTGCACGGGCGCCCGGGGCAGGTGTCGAAGATCACCGTCCGGCTGGGCGAGCAGGTGCTGACGCTCGGCGTCCAGGCCAAGCCGCGAGCCTGCCGCGGAAGGTCTGCCCGGGAGATCCGGGGGTCATCCTGTCACGTCAGCAGGTCGGCATCCAGCGGTGGGCCGACGAGCTCGCGAGGGCACTCGTGTCCCACGCCGAACGTAATGCCCAGGCGGCCCAGGCGCTGCGTAGGCTGGTGGCAGGACCGTAGGCGTCCGGCTCAGCGAGGGAGCCCATCCGCCGACTGGGGGCAAGCAGTGCGGTGCTCGGAACAGTGCGATGCTCGGGTAGCAGAGCCTAGTCTGTTGGGACTGCCATGACTGCTGACGACCAGATGCCGGACCGGCTCGGGCCCTACCGGCTGCTCGGGCGGATCGGTGAGGGCGGGATGGGCGTCGTGTTCATGGCCCGGCGACGCCGACGAGCGGATGGTCGCGCTCAAGGTCCTGCGCTCGGTGGCGGCCGAGGAGCCGCTGGCCCGGCGTTACTGGCGCCGCGAGGTCGAGACCATGCGCCGGGTGCGCAGCCCTACGTCGCGGAAGTGATCGACGCCGATCTGGAGGGCGACACGCCCCTATATCGTCACCCGCTACGTCGCTTACCGGACCCTGGAGCAGGTGGTGACGGAGGGCGGGCCGCTTCCGCCGCCCACCCTGGCCCGGCTGGCCTGCGGGCTCGCGGACGCGCTCGCGGCGGTGCACGCCGCGGGGTGGTGCACCGCGACCTCAAGCCCAGCAACGTGATGCTGCTCGACGAGCTGCCGGTGGTCATCGACTTCGGCATCGCGCAAGCGGCCGGACGCGACCCGGCCTGACCATGACCGGGATGTTCATGGCACACCCGGCTACCTCGCCCCGGAGGTCATCGAGGGGCAGCCGAGCAGCGAGGCGTCCGACGTGCACGCGTGGGGCGCGACCGTGGCCTTCGCCGCCACCGGCCACCCGCCGTTCGGGTCCGGCGGCTACGAGGCGATCTTCTACCGCATCGTGAACGGGCAGCCCGACCTCCTCGGGGCCCCGTCGTCGCTGCTGCCGCTGCTGACCGCCGCCCTGGCCCGGGACCCCGGGTCTGCCCGCCATCGGCGCAGCTCAGCGCCCAGGGCCGCCGCGCTCGATCCCGGCGCGTTCGCCCGGGAGCGGTCCCCGCCGCAGGCGCGCCGGTGAGCCCGTCCGCCGCGGTCCCGGTGACCAGCGCCGACCGGGCTCCCGGCCTCAGCCGGATCCCGTGGCTTACCCGGCCTCTACCAACGGCGTGGCGGCGGCGGCGGGCCGCGCCCATGCGGCCGGACACCCAGCCGCTGCAGGCGATCCGGCCGTCGCCCGGCGACTTCGCCGACATGCTGCCGCCGGTGCAGTACATGCGCGGCCCGGTCTACTCGGCCCTGCCCCGGCCTCGGCCCCGCCCCCGTATACGCCCCGCCGCCCGTATACGCCCCGCCGCCCGCATACGCCTGCTCGCCCGGCGCCCGGGCCGCGGCCAGCGCGCAGCCCTCGAAGGCCAGCCCGTTCGCCCGCTCCGCGTCACCCGGCGCCCGGACCGCGAAGTCACGCTGGCTCCGGCGATGGTGGCCGCGACGGTGATGGTCGCGGTGGGCCTCAGCGTGGTCCTGCCGCGTGGTCGGCGCGCTGGGCGCGCTGGCGCTGATCATCTTGCTGCGCGGCCGGTGAGCTGACCCACGAGCGGCGCTCGGTGCGCGGCGGGCGCCCCCGCGACCGGGTCCTGCTGGTGGCCCTCTCCCCTGGTACCTGGTGCGGTCGGCCCTCGGCTGCCTGCTGCTCGCGCCGTCCGCGCTGGTGGCGGCCGCGGTGGTGGACTGGTGGCGATCGCGATCCTCGCCGAGCCATCATCTTCCCCGGGCGGTCGCGGCCGCCGCCGGGACGCTCGTGGCCTTCTACGGGTTCGGGCCGGGGTCGGCGAGGCCGCGGCGGCAGCTCAGCGTACTCTTCGCCGCGGTGGCCACCGGCCGTGCCGTGCAGGCCGTGGCGCTGGCCGGGATGACCGCGCTGGCGCTCGCGACGCTGGCCGCCAGCGGTCTCGTGGCCTTCTCTGTACTGGCCCGCCGGGGCGCCCGGCAGGGTCTGGCATTTCGGCCTGGCCCATGTGGGGCCGATCCGCCATCTCGGCCTGGTGGGGAGGCTCCTGCTGTCCCGCCTGCGCGGCGGCTAGAGCGACCCGCCCGGCCGTCGGCCCCTGCACCTGCGGGGCACCCCGTGTTGCTCAGCTGGCCTGCCGCGATGTCACTGGCTCCGGCCGTCCGGCCGGGGCTTACAGCCCTGGCAGCAGCTCGGCACGCCCGGCCGGTGGGAGGGGCCTGACCAGGCCGAGCGCGACCACCTCATTGGCCAGCCGGACCTGCCGGTTCAGCCTTCGGGGATCCGGAACTTCTGGTAGAGGCGCAGGAGGTGCTGCTTGACAGCGGCCTCGGTGACCCACCAGGTCGGTGGGCGATCTCCCCGCGCCGTGGCCGGGCGACGAACGCCTCGTCCGACAGGCGCGGGTAGAAGCACAGCGACGTCAGGACGTCGAGTTCCGCGCCGGGTCAGCTCGGGGCTGGCCGAGCGCCGCAGCTCCACCTCGGCGGCGATGTCCTCCCCTTCCGGGATCCGCCCACCCGGCAGCGGGCGGAGCCGAAGCTGAGGACATCGCCGTCCTCGAGCACCCGGCGGGCGACCAGCCGCCCGTTAACCCGGGTGCCGTTGCGTGATAAACCGAGGTCCGCCACGTACGCGTAAGGCCCATGCCGGACGATTTCGGCATGGAGCCGGGAAACGCTCGGGTCACCCAGGTGCACGTCGACCGCGGCGCCCCGCCCGATCGTCGTTACTGCTCTCGGACAGCGGGATGACCGCTCCCGTCTCCTCAATGCGGATGTAGGGACCTCCACAAGGTCCTCCTGCCTGGCTGAGTAGCTACCGAGGTCTTACGGTCCAGTTACCCTCCCGCAGGCGTGTCGTACCACATTTGTGGGTACCGGTTCGCGCGCAGGCCAGCTGGCGTCCGCCGGCCGCCCCGGGCGCGGAGCTGCCCGGGACTGGAGGGAAAGGAACTGGGCGCGGAAGTACACTTGCCGAGCGAGCCTCCTGGAGGAAACGCCATGGCGGATAAGCCGTGCTGCCCGGCACCGTAGGCGGCCGGTGGCGACACCTGCGGCTGCACGTCCCGGCGCGTCGAGGACCGGACGGTGAGGGGCGGCGCGAGTGGCGCGTGCGCCGCCGCCTCAGCCGGACGGGGACGCGCGTTCCCGGGCGCCGCCGGTTCAGCCGCGGATCACGCGCGCGCGCGCGCGAGGCCGCCCCGGGCGGCCCAGCTTCCCTACCTGCTCGTGCTGGCGCTCACCGTCGGCGCGCTGGCCTGGATCTGGCAGGCGCGGCATCCAGCACGCCAAAGAAGGTACGTTGGCCTTGGCGGGCGCGATGTTCATCGGCGCGCTCGCCCGGCTGGTGCTGCCGAAACGCGCGCGGCGCAGGCATGCTCGCTTCCCGGCGGCGCCTCGTAGACGTGGTGTGTCTGGCCGCTCTGGCCGTCGGCCTGCTGGTCGCTGGCCTGGTGCCGCCGATACCGTCGTGACCTGGGCTCTCCCGCCTGCGCCCGCCGGTTTCCTGGCCGGACCGCACCCGAGGGAGAAGACTGAGGCATGGAGGAGAGGAAGTCGCTGGCATGCCCAAGATCAAGGTAGCCAATCCCGTCGTCGAGCTCGACGGCGACGAGATGACGCGGATCATCTGGCAGTTCATCAAGGACCAGCTGATCCTGCCCTACCTGGATATCGACCTCGAAGTACTACGACCTCGTGCATCGAGCAACCGCGACGCCACCGACGACCAGGTCACGGTCGACGCGGCGAACGCCATCAAGCGCCACGGCGTCGGCGTCAAGTGCGCGACGATCACCCCGGACGAGGCGCGGGTCGCCGAGTTCGGCCTGAAGAAGATGTGGCGGTCGCCGAACGGCACCATCCGCAACATCCTCGGCGGCGTCGTCTTCCGCGAGCCGATCGTGATCTCCAACGTTCCCCGGCTGGTGCCCGAGCTGGACCAAGCCGATCATCATCGGCCGCCACGCGCACGGCGACCAGTACCGCGCCACGCGACTTCGTGGTGCCGGGCCCGGGCACGGTGACGATCACCTATCATGCCCGACGAGGCGGACCAAGCCGAGCCGATTCGAGCTGGAGGTGGCCAGGTTCCCCGGCGGCGGCGTCGCCATGGGCGATGTACAACTTCGACGACTCGATCCGCGACTTCGCCCGGGCCACCATGCGCTACGCGCTGAACCGCAAGCTACCCGCTCTACCTGTCCACCAAGAACACGATCCTCAAGGCCTACGACGGGCGCTTCAAGGACCTCTTCGCGGAGATCTTCGAGTCCGAGTTCAAGGCCGAGTTCGAGGCGGCTCGGCATCACCTACGAGCACCGGCTCATCGACGACATGGTCGCCCAGGTGCTCAAGTGGCGAGGGCGGCATCGTCTGGGCCTGCAAGAACTACGACGGCGACGTGCAGTCCGACGTGGTGGCGCAGGGCTACGGCTCGCTCGGCCTGATGACCAGCGTGCTGATGACGCCGGACGGCCGCACCGTCGAGGCCGAGGCCGCGCACGGCACCGTCACCCGGCACTACCGCCAGCACCAGCAGGGCAAGCCCACCTCGACCAACCCGATCGCCTCGATCTTCGCCTGGACCCGGGGCCTGGCGCACCGCGGCGAGCTCGACGGCACCCCGGAGGTCACCGCGTTCGCCCGAGACGCTGGAGGACGTCTGCGTGCGAGACCGTCGAGAGCGGGCAGATGACCAAGGACCTCGCGCTGCTCGTCGGCGCGGACACGCCGTTCCTGACCACCGCAGGACTTCCTCGGCGCGCTCGACGAGAACCTGCGCCAGGCGATGGGCTCGTAGAAACCATTAATCCCGAACGGGCCGAGGTATCCGCCACCCCGCCCGCTGACATGCATTCACGGACGAAGGAGTTCACCGCACATGTCTCGTAAGGGCAAGGTAACCGTCGTCGGGGCCGGGTTCTACGGCTCCACCACCGCGCAGCGGCTGGCCGAGTACGACATCTTCGACCGAGGTCGTGCTCACCGACATCATCGAGGGCAAGCCGGAGGGGCTGGCCCTGGACATGAACCAGTCGCGGCCGGTCGAGGGGTTCGAGACCAAGGTGACCGGCCAGACCACCGGCCCGGCAGGCGAGGGCTACGAGGTCGATCGCGCGGCTCGACGATCGTCATCGTCACCGCGGGCCTGCCGCGCAAGCCCGGCATGAGCCGGATGGACCTGATCGAGGCCAACGCCAAGATCGTCCGGAGCGTGGTGGAGAACGTCGCCAAGCACGCGCCGGACGCGGTGCTGATCGTGGTGTCCAACCCGCTGGACGAGATGACCGCGCTGGCCGCCAAGCGTGTCCGGCTTCCCGCACCAGCGGGTGATGGGCCAGGCGGGCATGCTGGACACGGCCCGGTTCAGCTACTTCGTGGCCGAGAAGCCTGGCGGTGCCGGTCGGCTCGGTGCGCACGCTGACGCTGGGCTCGCACGGCGACACGATGGTGCCGGTGCCCGTCGGCCTGCACGGTGAACGGCCAGCCGCTCGCCGACCTGCTGCCCGCGGACGAGATCGAGCAGCTGGTCGACCCGGACCCGGAACGGCGGCGGCGAGATCGTCGCCCTGCTCAAGACCGGGTCGGCCTACTACGCCCCGTCGGCCGCCGCGGCCCGGATGGCCCGCGCCGTCGCCGAGGACGCCGGCGCGGTCATGCCGGTCTGCGCCTGGGTGGACGGCGAGTACGGCATCTCCGGCGTCTACCTGGGCGTCGAGGCCGAGATCGGCGCGACGGGCGTGCGCCGGCGTCGTCGAGCGTGACCTGACCGAATCCGGAGCTGGCCGCCCTGCGCGACCGCCGCCGAGGCCGTCCGCGGCCAAGCAGGCCGACGTCGCCAGCCTCTGATGATGCCGTGACGGCGTGACTGGTTTCCCGGTCAGGGCACCGCGCCCGCCAGGCGCTGGAGCGCCAGCTCGGCGTAGAGGGCCGCCCCGGCGGCCAGCACCGAGTCGTCGAACACGGCGTCTGCGGCGTGGTTGTTACGGCGCGGTGGCCGGGTCCGCGCCCGGCGGGCACGCACCCAGCATGAGGAACGCGCCCGGCACCTGCTCCAGCACGAAGGAGAAGTCCTCCGCGCCGGTCATCGGGTTGAGCTGGAGCACGCAGCGATCCTCGCCGAGCAGGTCCGCCGCGACCACCGCGCCGCGAACCGCGTCTCGGCCTCGTCGTTCGACCGTCACCGGGTAGCCGTCCCGGAACTCGGCGCCGACGGTGAGCCTGCGTGCGCGTGGCCAGATCCCGCCGACCAGCGCGAGGGCCGATGTCCCGTACCTTGTCGCGGGCCTCGGAGGAGAACGAGCGCACGGTGGCCAGGAAGGTCGCGTCGTCGGGGATCACGTTGTCGGTGGTGCTCAAGCGTGGAAGCTGCCGACGGTGATGACGACCGGGTCGAAGACGTCGAACCTGCGTGTCACCAGGGTCTGCAGCGCGGTCACCATCTCGCAGGCGGCCGGGATCGGGTCGGCGGCGTAGATGGGGCTCGGAGCCGTGCCCGCCCTGGCCGTGGACGGTGACCGCCAGCACCTCGGCCGCGGCGAGCATCGGCCCCGGCCGGGCTGCTAGCACTCCGGCGGGCCAGTCGGCCGAGGCGACGTGCAGCGCGTAGGCGGCCGCCGGGCGCTCGCCCGCGGCGTCGAGAACGCCCTCGGCGATCATGTGCCAGGCGCCGGCGTGGCCTTCCTCCCCGGCTGGAACATGAACACCACCGTGCCGGGCAGCTCGCGCTGGCGGGCGGCCAGCAGCCGGGCCGGCCCCGGCCAGCATGGCGGTGTGCAGGTCGTGCCCGCAGGCGTGCATGGCGCCCGTCGGTCTGCGAGGCGTAATCCAGGCCGGTCCGCTCGGTCACGGGCAGGGCGTCCATGTCGCCCCGCAGCAGGACCGACAGGTCCTCCCTGGCGTCCCCGCCAGGGCCGCTGCGCCCCGCCCCGCAGCACCGCCGGTGACCGAGCTGAGCGCGCGTCCCAGGCTGATCTCCAGCGGCAGCCCGTCCAGGGCGGCGAGCACCTTGCGCTGGAGTCCCGGCAGGTCGAGCCCGATCTCCGGGCTCGCGGTGGATGGCCCGGCGCAGCGCTGCCAGCTCGGGCGCGATCGCCTCGGCGTCGTCACGTACACCCATCGTCGGCACTTTCCTGGTGCTGTCGCCAGGTCTCCGCTGTCTGTGCCATCACCATCTCCCCGCGCAGGCGCAACGCGCACCGGCCGAGGCATCGCCGGGAAGAACGCCGGGGCGGCCAGCCGCGGCGTGTGAACTCCGCCGTGATGGCGGCGCTGACCGCCCGCTGCCCGGCGGGCACCAGCGCGAGGCCGACCCGCCGAAACCGCCGCCCATCATCCGGGCGCCCAGCGCGCCCGCGGCCTGACTGCGGCGTCCACCGCCACGTCGGCCTCGGGCCACGAGACCTCGAAATCGTCGCGCGAGCGAGGCGTGTGACGCGTACAGCAGCCCGCTCCACCCCGGCGCAGGTCACCGCCGGTGAGCAGGGCCACCGTCTCGCTCCACCCGCGCGTTCTCCGTGATCACGTGCCGGGCCCGGCGGCGCAGCACCGGGTCGGCGAGCTAGCCGAGGTCAGCGAGGCTGGCGACGTCCCGCAGCGATGCGCACGCCGAGCAGGGCCGCCGCCCGTTCACATTCGCGGCGCCGCTGGGCGTAGCCGGCCGTCGCCCAGGCGCATGCCGGGCGCCGGTGTCGACGATCAGCAGCGCCAGCCCCGTCGGCGGCCGGGTCGAGCGGGACGCGCGGTGGTCGCGCCGGTCCGGCAGTCCAGCAGCAGGGCGTGGCTATAGCCTGGCTGAGCAGGGACGCGGACTGGTCCATGATCCCGCTGGGCACGCCCACGAAGTCGTTCTCGGCGCGCTGCGCCAGGGTGGCCAGAGTTCCGGCCGGGCAGGCCGAGCCCGTGCAGCCCGTCCAGCGCCAGGGCGGCGGCGCACTCCAGCGCGGCCGAGGATGACAGGCCAGCGCCCTGCGGCAGGTCCAGAGTCGACGGCCAGGCTGGCGCCGCCCGCCAGCCGGATGACCCAGCCTCGCGCAGCGCCCAGGCCACACCGGCCGGGTAGGCGGCCCAGCCGGTGACGGCGCCGGGCGCCAGGGCGGCGAGCGGCAGGTCGGCCGGGGCGCCGGGAGCCTGGCGCGACCGGATGGCCAGCACGCCGTCGCCGCGCCACTGGCGGCCACCGTCACCCGAGGTCCAGCGCGAACGGCAGCACCCAGCCCTGGTTGTAGTCGGTGTGCTCGCCGATCAGGTTGGCCCGGCCCGGCGCCCGCCACACCTGCTCGGGCCTGCCCGCCGAAGCAGTCGCCGAACCAGCGCTCCGCGGTACCGGTCGCCGCATCGCTCACCGGCGCTGCCCTGGGCGAACTCCACGCATCGGCGACCATCGCCGCAGGTCAGCCTCGGGGCGCCAGCCTCGTTCGGTATGAATGCGGTCGGAGGAGGCGATGAGCACCGCGGGATCGCCGGGGCGCCGGGCGGCGATCCGCGCCGGGATCTCGTGCCCGGTCACCTCCCGGCAGGCCTGGAGCACCTCGAGGTTGGAGAACCCGGTGCCGCTGCCCAGGTTGTAGATCCGGTGCTGGCCGGGGGTGCAGGCGTCCAGGGCCAGCAGGTGGGCGCGGGCCAGGTCGGTCACGTGGATGTAGTCGCGGATGCAGGTCCCGTCCGGCGTCGGGTAGTCATCGCCGTAGATCGAGCACGGTGGGCGTCCGGGCCGTCCGCCGAGCGCGATGGCCAGGACGTTCGGGACGAGGTGGGTCTCCGGGTCGTGCCGCTCGCCGAGCCATCCGCCGTCCGGCCCGGATGGGCGCTTACCACGTTGAAGTACCGCAGGCTCACCGCGCCGATCCCGTGCATCCGGGCGTGCTCGGCCAGCGCCGTGTCGACGGCGAGCTTGGACGCGCCGTAGGGGTTGGTCGGCCTGGTGGGCGCGGCCTCGTCGATGGGGATGCGCTCCGGCTCCCCGTACACCGCGGCGGTGGAGGAGAAGACGATCCGCGGTGGTCCCGGTGGCCCGCATGGCCTCGAGCAGGGCGAGCGTGCCGCCGAGGTTGTGCCGCCAGTACAGCGACGGGCTGGCCACCGACTCGGCCACCAGCGACTTGGCCGCGAAATGCAGGACCGCGTCGGCCCCGTCGGACGAGCACCGCCTGCGCGTGATCCCGGACGGTCCCCGGACGAAGGCCGCCCCGGCGGGCACGGCGTCCGCGTGGCCGGTGGACAGGTCGTCGAGCACGACCACCTCGTGCCCGGCCTCGACGAGCAGGGAAGCGACCACGCTGCCGATGTAGCTAGCGCCGCCGGTGACGAGCAGCCTCATCGGGCCTCCTGGGCCGGGCACCGGCTCACCGCCGCGCGTGATGTCGCTGGCCGAGCCTCCCCACGGAACACATACGTTAGGGCATGCCCGGCCGCGGATGACCCGGTCCCTAATCCAGCGCCCCCTTGCCGTGGCCTTCTAGACTGTGCAGACCCACCCGCCGTGGCGACGGCCACGGCCCAGGGCACGCGGCTGGGCGGGTCCGACAGGGAAACCGCCCCGCCGTGGCGGATGCGGAGGTCAGAGATCAAGCCGTGAACCAGGTCGGCTGGGACATCGTTGTCGTGCTGGCCATCGTGCTCGTCGGCGGGTTCTTCGCCGGGGCGGAAATGGCCCTGGTCTCGCTGCGCGAGGGGCAGGTGCGCTCGATCCGGCAGCGGGGCAAGCGCGGCCAGCGGGCGGCGAAGCTGGCGCAGGACCCCAACCGGTTCCTGTCCTCGGTCCAGATCGGCGTCACCGTGGCCACCCCTGCTCACGGGCGCGTTCGGTGCGGCCACCTGGCCGACGACCTGAAGTCGGCGCTGATCTCCCACCACGTCTCCACCGGGTGGGCGTCGACGATCTCGCTGATCGTGGTCACCGGGGCGATCTCGTTCTTCACCCTGGTGCTCGGTGAGCTGGCCCCCAAGCGGCTGGCGCTGCAGCGCCCGGAGCGGATCGCGCTGCTCGCGGCGCCGGTGCTGGACCGCATCTCGGTGCTCGCCCGGCCGCTGGTGTGGCTGCTGTCGCAGTCCACCAACCTGGTGGTGCGGCTGCTCGGCGGGGATCCGGCCGCCGGGCGCGGGGTGATGACCGAGGAGGAGCTGCGCGATCTGGTCGCCGGGAACCAGGCGCTCAGCGCCGACGAGCGGCACATCGTCCGGGAGGTGTTCGACGCCGGGAAGCGGCAGCTGCGCGAGGTGCTGGTGCCGCGCACGGAGGTCGAGTTCATCGCGGCCTCCACGCCGCTCGACCGCGCCGCCAAGATCGCCGCCGCCCGCGCCGTATTCGCGCTTCCCCGTCTACCAGGAGTCCTACGACGACATCATCGGCTTCATCCACGTGCGTGACCTGCTCAACCCCGATCTGGCCGGACGGCTGGTGCCGGTGGCGGAGGTGTGCCGTACCGGTGAAGCAGCTGCCGACCAGCAAGCGGGTGCTCTGCCGCGCTCTCGGAGATGCGGCGGGACCGGGCGCCATGGCGATCGTGGTGGACGAGTACGGCGGCACGGCTTAAGCATCGTGACCCTGGAGGACCTGGTCGAGGAGCTGATCGGCGAGATCCAGGACGAGTACGACGTCGAGGAGCCCGGCCCGACCGAGCTGCGCGACGGCGAGCTCGAGGTGGACGGGCTGCTGAACCTGGACGAGTTCGCCGAGCAGACCGGCGTGCAGCTGCCCGAGGGCCCGTACGAGACGGTGGCCGGGTACGTGCTCGCCACGCTCGGGGAGCTGCCGGGGGTCGGCGCCGAGGTGGAGGTGAACGGCCACAAGCTCACCGTGACCGAGCTGGATGGTAGGCGCACTCGCGCGGGATCGGGACCGGCGCCAGGTGGACGCGGGCCGCCCCGCGCCGGACGCGAGCGAAACCGCCGGCCCGGCGCCGGGCGAGAAAGCCGCCGAGCCCGGCAGCAGGACGGGCACCATCGGCCCGGCGCGGCAGGAGAGAGCTTCCGGCCCGCCGCCGGGCAAGCGGGCCGCTACCCACGCCGCCGGGCTAGAGGCGCGCAGCGGCCTGCAGCCGCAAGACCGGGAGCGCCAGCGCCTCCAGGCGTGAGGGGGCCTGCTGCCGTCTCCGGGCGGGGAGGGGCCCGCAGCCGTCTCCGGGCGCGAAGGACTGTCTCAGGCGGGAGGGGCCCGCAGCCGATCTCAGCGGGAGGGCCCGCAGCCGTCTCAGGCGGGAGGGCCCGCAGCCCGATCTCAGGCGCAGAGGCCCGCAGCCGTCTCCGGCGGGCCGGGCCGCTAGCACGCGCTTCCGGCGATCCACGACCTCTGGGCTGCAGGTCGTGCCGCCCCCTGAGCGGGTGCGCGGGACCCGGGGAAGGCGACGTGGTGCACGCTGAGGACTTCGACACCGTGCTGGTGGTGGACTTCGGCGCACAGTACGCACAGCTGATCGCCCGGCGGGTCCGCGAGTGCCACGTGTACTCGGAGATCGTGCCGTGCCACGATGCCCGCGGAACAGATCCTGGCCCGCAGGCCCGCCGCGGTCATCCTGTCCGGCGGCCCGGCCTCGGTCTACGCCGAGGGCGCGCCGCCCGCGCCGCCCGGCCTGCTGGACGCCGGGGTGCCGGTGCTCGGGATCTGTTACGGCTTCCAGCTGATGGTGTCCGGGCTGGGCGGATCGGTGGCGCACACCGGCGCGGGCGAGTACGGCGCGACCCGGCTCGAGCTGCTGCCGCCGGGCGCGGCCGCTGACTCGGGGGAGGCCACCTGCCGGCGGACGCTGCTGTCCGGCCTGCCCAGCGCCAGCAGGTCTGGATGTCGCACGGCGACACCTGCACGGTGGCGCCGCCGGGTTCACCGTCACCGCGCGCACCGCGGCGACGCCGGTGGCGGCGATGGAAGCCCCGGGCCGGGGCTCTACGGCGTGCAGTTCCATCCCGAGGTGCTGCACACCGAGCACGGCATGGAGATGCTGCGGCGGTTCCTCAGTGGCCGCCGGGTGCCGCCAGAACTGGACGATGCAGAGCATCATCGACGAGCAGACCGCCCGGATCGCCGCGCCAGGTCGGCGGAGGCCGGGCCATCTGCGGGCTGTCCGGCGGCGTCGACTCCGCGGTGGCCGCCGCGCTGGTGCAGCGCGCCATCGGGTCCCGGCTGACCTGCGTCTTCGTCGACCACGGGCTGCTGCGCAAGGGCGAGGCCGAGCAGGTCGAGAAGCGACTTCGTCGCGGCGACCGGGGTCCGACCTGCACACGGTGGACGCGGCCGGGCGGTTCCTGGCCGCCCTGGCGGGCGTGACCGACCCGGAAGAGAAGCGCAAGATCATCGGGCGGGAGTTCATCCGCGCGTTCGAGCGGGCCAGCCCGCGAGATCGCCGCCGACGCGGGCGCCCACGGCGAGGCGGTGGAGTTCCTGGTGCAGGGCACGCTGTACCCGGACGTGGTCGAGTCCGGCGGCGGCAGCGGCACCGCCAGCATCAAGTCCCACCACAACGTCGGCGGGCTGCCCGACGACCTCGGCTTCCAGCTGGTGGAGCCGCTGCGCGGCCTGTTCAAGGACGAGGTGCGCCGGATCGGCCAGGAGCTGGGCCTGCCGCCGGAGATCGTCTGGCGCCAGCCGTTCCCGGGCCGGGCCTGGGCATCCGCATCATCGGCGAGGTCACCGCGGAGCGGCTCCAGATCCTGCGCGAGGCCGACGCCATCGTCCGGGAGGAGCTGTCGCTGGCCGGGCCTGGATCCGCGACATCTGGCAGTGCCCGGTGGTGCTGCTGGCCGACGTCCGCTCGGTCGGGCGTGCAGGGCGACGGCCGCACCTACGGGCACCCGGTCGTGCTGCGCCCGGTGACCAGCGAGGACGCGATGACCGCCGACTGGGCGCGGCTGCCCGACGACGCTGCTGGCCACGCATCTCCACCCGGATCACCAACGAGGTGCGCCAGATCAACCGGGTGGTCGTGGACATCACCAGCAAGCCGCCCGGCACCATCGAGTGGGAGTAGCGCCCGCCGTAGCCGCCACTGCCGGCTCTGGGGCTGCCGCCCGCGAAGATCTCCTCGCCATGGCTGCTGCTGCGGGCGGGTGACTCCTCGCCGCTGCAACTGATCCGGCGGATGATGTCGGCGGCGTCCCAGACCTCGGTGAAGCGGCTGGTGATCGGCGCTGGCCCCAGCCGGAGCCGGTCCGGGGCGCGGAGGTCGCCGACCACCCCGGCCTCGATGAGGCGCGTCGTTGAGCTGGACGGCCCGCGGGTGATACAGGCAGATGTGCGCGCCGCGGCGCGCGGCGTCGCGCGGCGAGGCGAGGCGGAACCCAGCGGGGCCAGCCAGGCGTCCGCGAGCTCGATCAGGTAGCCGGTGAGCCGCATTCCCTTGTCCCGCAGCGCCTCGATGCCCGCCTCGGCCAGCAGGCTGACGCCCTCGGACGACGGCGGCGATCCCGACGATGTCGGGGGTGCCGGTCATGAACCGGCCGATGCCGGGGACCGGGTCGTAGGTCGGCCCCATCGCGAACTGGTCCCGCTGGCCGAACCAGCCCTGCACCGGCTGGTGCAGTTGTTCCTGCAGGTCGTTGCGCACATAAAGGAACGCGGGCGCCCCGGGCCCGGCGTTGAGGTACTTGTAGGTGCACCCGACCGCCAGGTCGGCGCCGCATCCGTCGAGGTCCACCGGCACGGAGTCATGGCGAATGGCACAGATCCCACAGCACCAGCGCGCCGCGGTCGTGCGCGATGCGGGTGATCTGCGCCATGTCGGCCAGGGCGCCGCTGCGGTAGGCCACGTGCGACAGGCAGACCAGCGCGGTGCCCTCGTCCACGGCGTCACCGACCGCCTCCACGCTCACCCCGTGGTCGATGTCGGTGTGGATCATGCGCAGCTCCCCGCCGCGCTCGCGGGCGACGCCAGCCAGCACGTACCGGTCGGTGGGGAAGTTGTCGTCGTCGGTCACGATGACGCCGCGGCCGCGGCCGGGCATCGAGGGCGGCGCGGGCCAGCTTGTACAGGTTGACCGTGGTGTTGTCGCAGACCAGCACCTGGCCGGGCGCCGCGCCCAGCAGGTGATGGCCGAGCAGGTCGCCCACCTGGCGTGGCAGGGCCATCCAGTGGCCCCAGGACCGGATCAGCCCCCGTCCCCAGCCGTCCCGGACCACCTCGCTGATCCGCTCCGCGGTGGCCAGCGGCAGCATGCCCAGCGAGTTGCCGTCCAGGTAGATCAGTGACGGGTCGTCGCGCACGAAGCGGTCGTAGAAACCGGCCAGCGGATCGGCGGCATCGCATTCCTGCGCGAACGACCGGTCGAGCGGAGAGTTGGCCACCAGCCCACACTAGCTCCGGCTGCCGTTTGTCGGCACGGCCTGCCTAGGCTGGGGTCATGCCGGGGGAGGACGCCGGGGCTGTCAGGCCGGACGAGCGGTACGAGGACCTGGTCGACGAGCTTGTCGGCGCGGCGGGCGTGACTCCCCGCGCGGCGGCGGCGGCTTCGGCCGCAGCGCCCTCCGCTACCAGGGCCGGATCTTCGCGATGCTGGTCCGCGGTAAGCTGGTGGTGAAGCTTCCCGCCGGGCGAGTCGACGCGCTGGTCGGGGCGGGCGACGGCGTCCGCTTCGACGCGAACAAGGGCACGCCGATGAGGGAGTGGCTGAGCCTCGACCCGGGCTCCGGCCAGGACTGGCTGGCCCTCGCCCGCGAGGCGCTCGACTTCGCCCGGTCCCGGTGAGCCCGGCCACATCAGAGGGACGGGCTGCGGCCCGCGGACGGCCCCTGCGCTTGCCCGGGTTGGTGATGAGGTGGTTCGCGCTGATGCGGCTCGTCGGCGATGACGGTCGTCCATCCGGCAGCCTAAGCCCTGTGCGGCGCCGGGCCCGGCCGCCGCGAGGCAGCCTCAGCCAGCCCTCTCCGTCTGCCCTGAAGACCGCCGCCGCGGCCGCCTGATGCGCTGCCGGGCGCGGTCGTGGCTACATGGGCACGAGCTCGAACACCTCGATGGTGAACCGGCCCTTGCCCTCGGACAGGAAGGGATGCCCGTCGGTGAGCGCACGGGCGCCGTCGACGGAGGTCGGCCTCGACGATCGTGTAGCCGTTCAGGTCACCGGGCGCCGGGCTCGTTCCGTCGTCGCTGACCGTGGTGCGCTGCCCGAGCAGCGCCCCGCCGTCCACCATCGCCAGAGCCGACCCGGCCCATCCAGTCGCCCCAGGCCTTCATCTGCTCGGCGGACTGCTCGGGCGTGAAGTCCTCCATCGGCGTCGCCGGGCCGCGGTACAGCAGCAGGTACTTGCTCACGGTTGGTTCCTCTCTCGATGCCGGAGAAAGCGGCCAGTCACGCAAATGCCGGTTTCTCCCCGATGGGCGCACCCACTGATGCGCCCACCTAACCGACGAACGGTCGGCCCGGTAATCGACAGCGAGGAGCCGTCAGGATCAGGCGAGCGCCGGAACCCCGTCGGCGGCGGCGCCTGACGGCCGAGCAGGAGCAGCAGGACGAACGCCGCGACCACGCCGACCGCGGGCAGCGCCCGCTTGAGCACCGGGAAGCCAGCCACGCTGAGCAGGTCGATCGCGTCTTCGTCCGGCGGCCGTGCGGCCGGCGGCGCGGCCAGCGACGGCATGGCCGTGGCGGGCGGGCGCCGCGCCCGCCGTGCCCGCGCTGGGCCGACCGCGGCCGCGGCGGGCGCGAGGCTCGAGCCCCGTTCGGCCAGCTTCTGCTTTATCTCGGTGACCGACTGCGGGCCCAGGTTGCTGATCGCGAGCAGGTCCGCCTCGTTGCGGGCGGCCAGGTCGCCGAGCGTGTGGATGCCTTCGCGCCGCAGGCTGTTGAACGCGCGGACGGGGAGCTGGAGGTCCTCGACCGGGAGCTCCCGCGTCCCGTCGCCGGACACTCGCGGTCGCCAGCCAGGTCGCCGGGCCCGGCCGGCCGGCCTCCTGCTGGCGCATGCGGCATAGCTGCGCGGCCAGGTTCGTCGCGAACTTCTCGATGATCCTGCCACCCACGTCGGCCATCACGCCGCGGGCCGAACTGGGCAGGGCGGCCGGTCACGTTCATCGACGTGTGCACGGTTATCCGGGTCTGGCCGCCGCCTCGTCGGCCAGCCACGAGTGAACCGTGGCCGAGGCCGTTCCGGCGCCGCGCGTCTCCTTGCCCGACGCCTCCAGCGTGATGGACTTGGCCTGCTCATCCCGCTCGGTGAAGCGCGCCTTGCCGGCGTAGGTGAGCGCGACCGGGCCCACCTTGACCTTGACCCGGCCGGTCACCACGTCATCTTCGACCGAGTCGACGGTGGCGCCCGGCATGCAGGGCGCCACCTTCTCGACGTCGAGGAGCACCTGCCACGCGCGCTCCGGTGGGACCGGGATTGTGAACGAGTGCTCCAGTTCCATGGTCAGGCTCCTGATGCCACCGCCAATGCTCTGGCGGTCAGTACCCGCGCCAGGTGGCGCCGGTAGTCGGACCCGCCGTGCAGGTCCGACGGCGGCTTGGTTCCCTCGTCCGCCCGCTTCGGCGGCCGCCCGCAGGGCTGGCGTGCTGGCCTCAGCCCCGGCCGCGGCCTGTTCCGCGGCCGTGGCCCGGACCGGGACCAGGCCCATGTTGGTGAGCCCGATCCTGGCCTCAGCGACGTGGCCGTCCGCGCGGCGGGCCAGTGCGGCCACGCCGACGATCGCCCACGCCTGGGCGGTGAGATGGAACTTCTCATAACGATATCCCCACCCCGGGCCCAGCTTGGGTACCCGGATCCCGGTGAGGATCTCATCCGGTGCCAGCGCGGTGGTCAGGTAGTCGAGGAAGAACTCGCCCGCGCCGATCGCCCTCTCCCCGCCGGGACCGCGGGCGATCATCGTGGCGTCCAGCGCCAGCCGCCACCGCCGGGAGGTCCCCGGCCGGGTCGGCGTGGGCCAGCGCCCCGCCGACCGTGCCGCGGTGGCGGACGGCCGGGTCGGCGATCAGGGCGGCCGTCTGGGCGAGCAGCCCGCAGTGCTGGGCGACGACCGGATCGCGCTGCGCCTCGTCGAGGCGTGGTGAGCGCGCCGATCCACAGCGTGTCACCCTCGTCGCGGACGCCGCGCAGCTCCTCCGAGCCCGCCCACGTCCACGAGCAGGTCGGGGAAGGAGAGCCGCAGCCGCAGCAGCGGCAGCAGGCTCTGCCCGCCAGCGATCACCTTGGCGTCCTCGCCGCCGCCGGCCAGGGCGCGCGACCGCCTCGTCGACCGACCCGGGCTTGGTGTACTCGAATTTCGCCGGGATCATTGCCCGCCTCCGTTCTGCCCAGCGCCGCTATCGCGCGCGGACTGGATGGCCCGCCAGACCCGCTCGGGCGTGCACGGCATCTGGACGTCGTTGATGCCCATCGGCCGCAGCGCGTCGACGATGGCGTTGACCACCGCCGGGGTGGACGCGATCGTGCCCGCCTCGCCGACGCCCTTGACGCCGAGCGGGTTGGTGGTGGCCGGCGTCTCGGTCCGGTCGGTGGTGAAGTGCGGCAGGTCGGCGGCGGACGGGACCAGGTAGTCGGCCAGGGTGGTGGTGAGCAGGTTGCCGTCGTCGTCGTAGACGGCCTCCTCGTACAGCGCCTGCGCGATGCCCTGGGCCAGGCCGCCGTGCACCTGGCCCTCGACGATGAGCGGGTTCACGACCTTGCCCGACGTCGTCCACGGCCACGTACGAGCGGATGGTGACCTGGCCCGTCTCGGTGTCGACCTCGGTCGCGCACAGGTGGGTGCCGTGCGGGAAGGAGAAGTTGTCCGGGTCGTAGGTGTGCTCGGAGTCGAGCGCAGGGCTCCATCCCCTCGGGCAGGTTGTGCGCGGCGAAGGTGGCGAGCGCGATCTCCTGGATGCTGCGGCCCTGCGCTGGATCCCCGCGCCACGTGGAGTAGCGCCGCGGTGAACTCGATGTCGTTCTCGCTGGCCTCCATCAGGTGCGGCCGCCACCCGCTTGGCCTTGGCGATCACCTTGTCGCAGGCCCCGACGAGGGCGATGCCGCCGACGGTCAGCGACCGGGAGCCGTAGGTGTCCATGCCCTTGTGGCGAGATCTGGGTGTCGCCGTGCAGCACCCGGACGTCCTCGAACGGCACGCCGAGCTTGTCGGCGACGATCTGGCTCCAGGCGGTCTCGTGGCCCTGGCCGTGGGCGCTGGAACCGGTGACCACCTCGACCTTGCCGGTGGGCAGCATCCGGACCGAGGCGTGCTCCCAGCCGCCGACGCCGTAGCGTCAGCGAGCCGAGCACGCGGGATGGTGCCAGCCCGCACATCTCGGTGAAGGTGGAGATCCCGATGCCGAGCTGGACCGGGTCACCGGCCTCCCGCCGCTGCTTCTGCTCGGCGCGCAGCTCGTCGTAGTCGAACAGCTCCTTGGCCTTGGCCGTGGCGGCCTCGTAGTTCCCGCTGTCGTAGATCGAGCGTGGCGATCGTGGTGTACGGGAACTCCTCGTGCTTGATCCAGTTCCGCTCCCTGATCTCCAGCGGGTCCATGCCGAGTTCGGCGGCGAGCTCGTCCATGATCCGCTCGATGGCGAACGTCGCCTCCGGGCGGCCCGCGCCGCGGTAGGCGTCGGTCGGCATCTTCGTGGTGAACACACCGGTGCACTTGAACGAGTACGCGTCCATCTTGTAGATGGCGGGGTACATGAACGCCCCGAGCAGCGGCACGCCCGGCGTTACCAGCATCAGGTAGGCGCCCATGTCGGCCAGCAGGTCGACATCCAGGCCGCGCAGCCGGCCGTCCCGGTCGGCCGCCATCCTGATCCGCTGCCACTGGTCGCGGCCGTGGTGGACGGTCATGTTGCCCTCGCTGCGGGACTCGGTCCACTTGACCGGCCTGCCGATCTTGCGGGAGACCAGCACCGCGAGCACTTCCTCGGCGGTGACCTGGAGCTTGGAGCCGAAGCCGCCGCCCACGTCGGGGGCGATGACCCGGATGTTCTGCTCCGGGATGCCGAAGAAGGCCGACAGCGCGAACCGCAGCACGTGCGGGATCTGGGTGGCCGACCACAGGGTGACCTCGTCGCGCCACGTCACGGTCGCGACCACCGCGCGCGGCTCCATCGCGCTCGGGATCAGCCGCTGCTGCCGGTACGTCGCGCTCGATCACCACCGGCGCGTCGCGGAACGCGGCGATCGGGGTCCCCCTGCTCGAAGACCCACTCGTAGCTCTTGTTGCCCGCCTCGTGGACCTTGGGCGAGCTTCCTCCAGCGCCGACCGCATGTCGAGCACCGGCGGCAGCGGCTCGTAGTTGACGTCCACCGCGGCGAGCGGCGTCGGCGGCCTCGTAGCGGTCCCTGGCGACCACCACGGCGACCGCCTCGCCGACGTAGCGGACCTCCTCGGTCGCCATCGGCGGGTGGTGCGGGATGACGATGTCCGCGGTGACCGGCCAGCGCGCACGGCAGGCTGCCCTGCTCGTCGGCGAAGTCGCGCGCCGGAGAAGGCGGCGATCACGCCGGGCATGCTTCCGCGCGGCGCTGACGTCCACCGAGGTGATCCGCGCGTGCGCGAACGGGCTGCGGACGAAGGCCATGTGCAGCATGCCGGGCAGCACGATGTTGTCGGTCCAGTTGGTCTGGCCGGTGACCAGCCGGGCGTCCTCCTTGCGGAGGCGTGCCTTGCCGAGTTCGGGCGCCGCGGCCTGGGTGTCGGTGGTCATGGCGCTCACTCCGCTCGGCCGCGCGCCGGACGGCGCGGACGATGTTCTCGTAGCCGGTGCACCGGCAGAGGTTGCCCTCCAGCCCGTCGCGGATCTCCTCCTCGCTCGGATGGGGTTGGTCCGCTAGCAGGTCGGCCGCGGCCATGATCATGCCGGGCGTGCAGTAGCCGCACTGCAGGGCGTGCTCGGTGTTGAAGGCCTGCTGGAGCGGGTGCCAGCTCGCCGTTCGCCGAGGCCCTCGATGGTGGTGATCTCGGCGCCGTCGGCCTGCACCGCCAGCACGGCGCAGCTCTTCACGGACACGCCGTTCATGTGCACGGTGCACGCGCCGCAGTTGGACGTGTCGCAGCCGACGGGAGTGCCGGTCTTGCCGAGTCGCTTCTCTCAGGTAATGAACTAGCAGCAGCCGCGGTTCCACGTCATCTGTGTACGTGACCCTGTCGACTGTGACGTTGATGCTGGCCATGCGCGGTCTCCTCCCGATCCGGCGAATGCGCCTGACTGCCAACCTAGGCCGGTGAACGCCGACGGCACCAGACCCATCGTGATACGGCTGAAGTCCTTCTGTGATCTGAGGGCTGCTGGTTGATAGCCGGCGCCCGGGATGCCCGGGACGGCCGGGCGGCCGGGTCAGGCGGTGTTGAGGACCTGGAAGGCCTCCGCGAGCCTGCCCTCGGGCAGGCCGCCCTGGGCGGCCGCCCAGGTGAGCCAGCCGCGCAGGAACTCCTCCAGGTTCTCCATCTGCCCGGTCTGGCTCTCGTGTGCGCGCAGCGCCGCGACCTGCGGGGAAGGTCGCGGTGATGTCCACGTAGTGGCTCGGGTCGGCCCGCCGCGGCAGCCAGACCTCGCGCACGGTCCAGCGGCTCGAGCCCTCGCCTACGCAGCAGCTCCGGGAAGGCGAACGGGTTGCGCGCGTCGGGGTAGACGGCGTCCAGCGCCGCCGAGCCCACCGCGCGGTGGTCGGGATGGCTGGCGCCGATCCGGGCGTAGTTCCGCTCCGGCGACGGGGCACAGCAGCCGGTCCGGCCGCACCTGCCGGATCACCCGGGCGAGGTCCGCGCGCAGCGCCAGCGTGGCTTCCACCCGGCCGTCCGGGTAGCCGAGGAACCGCAGGTCGTGCACGCCCGACCTGCTTGGCGGCGGCGGTCTGCTCGGCGCGGCGCAGCGCCGGAATCTCCGCCCGGGGCACGGCCTCCGTCGTGCCCGCCCGCGTCGCCGTCGGTGACGATGCAGTAGATGACCTCGATCCCGGCGTCGGTCCAGCGCGCGACCGTGCCCGCCGCGCTGAAGTCCACGTCGTCCGGGTGGGCGGCGATCGCCAGGATCCGCTGGATCTCGGAGTCATCGAGCATGGCCTCATCCTATGGACGCCGATATATCACGGATTTTGGTCACCGGAACCCGGACGAACCGGGCGTGATCATGGCCAAAATCCGTGAGAAGTCGAAAACGATCATGCGGTGGCGCGGCATCTGCCTATGGCAGGGCGCCCGAGCTGACGACGTGCGGGCGCGTGGCCGTCTGCAGCCGGCGCCGCACCGCCGAAAGTGCCCGCGCTCAGTCGAGCGAGGACATGACGTGCTTGATGCGGGTGTAGTCCTCGAACCCGTACATGGACAGGTCCTTGCCGTAGCCGGAGTGCTTGAACCCGCCGTGCGGCATCTCGGCCACCAGCGGGATGTGGGTGTTGATCCACACGCAGCCGAAGTCGAGCGCGCCGGGCCATCCGCATCGCGCGGCCGTGGTCCGCTGGTCCAGACCGACGAGGCCAGCCCGTACTGCGTCGCCGTTCGCCCAGCTGCAGCGCCTCGTCCTCGTCGCTGAACTGCTGCACGGTGATGACCGGGCCGAAGATCTCGTTCTGGATCATCTCGTCGTCCTGCCGCAGGCCGTGACGACCACGGTCGGCTCGAAGAAGTAGCCGCGGTCACCGCTGACCCGGTGGCCGCCGGCGACGACCTCGCGCGTGGTCGGGCAGCCGGGTCAGGAACCCGGTGACCCGCGCCAGCTGGGCCGGCGTTGTTCAGCGGCCCGAAGTCGGCGTCCTCGCACGTCGGGGCCGCCCACGGTCTGGCCGCGCGCCTGCTCGGCCAGCGCGTCGACGAGGTCGTTGTGGACGCCGGGGCCGGCCAGCACCCGGGTGGCGGCGGTGCAGTCCTGGCCTAGGCGTTGAAGTAGCCGGCGCACGGCGATCGCCTCGGCGGCGGCCGCGACGTCCGCGTCGTCGAACACGACGACCGGCGCCTTGCCGCCCAGCTCGAGGTGGACCCGCTTGAGGTCGTCGGCGGCCGCGCCCGGCGACCTCCATGCCCGCCCGGACGCTGCCGGTGATCGACACCATCTGCGGGATCGGGTGGGCGACCAGGGCCCGCCCGGTGTCCCGGTCGCCGGTGACCACGTTGAACACGCCCGGCGGCAGGAACTCGCTCATCAGCTCGGCCATGCAGCAGCGAGCGTGACCGGCGTGGTGTCGGACGGCTTGAGCACCACGGTGTTGCCCGCCGCGAGCGCCGGCGCGCACTTCCAGACCGCCCATCATCATCGGGTAGTTCCACGGCGTCACCTGCCGCGCACACCCCGATCGGCTCCCGCCGGATCATCGAGGTGTAGCCCGGCCATGTACTCGCCCGCCGACAGGCCGTGCAGCATCCGGGCCGCGCCGGCGAAGAACCTGATCTGGTCCACCATCGGCGGGATCTCCTCGGACTATGGTCAGCCCGACCGGCTTGCCGGTGTTCTGCGGATTCCGCCTCGACGAATTCGTCGGCGCGCGGCCTCGATCGCATCGGCGATCCGGATCAGGGCGAGGCTGCGCTCGGACGGGGTGGCGTCCCGCCATTTCTCGAAGCGCGGCGGCGGCCGACTGCACGGCGGCGTCCACCTCGGTCTCGCTGGAGACCGGCGCGGTGGCGAACACCTCGCCGGTGCTCGGGTCGATCAGCTCGGCGCGCTTGTCGAAGGACGTGTCGGTCCACTGGCCGCCGATGAAGTTCTGCAGTTCCTGTGCCACGATGACTCCGTTCGGAATGAGGGGGTGTTCTTACCGGCTGGCCGGTGTGCGTTCCTCCATCGCCCACGGTGAGCCGTAGTCGGTGAGGAGGTCGAGGAAGGGCTCGGCGGGCAGCGCCTCCGGGCCGAGCACGCCCGCGCCCGACCAGGTGCCCGCGTCGATCAGCTCCAGCGCGACGACCGGGTTCACCGCCGTCTGCCAGACCACGGCCTGGGAGCCGTATTCGGCCATCGACCAGGCGTTGTCGACCACGTGGTAGAGGTAAACCTCGCGCGGGCCGCCGTCGGTGCCGGTGCCGGTCACCCAGGTGCCCGCGCAGGTCGACGCCGCTGCATCTTGTCGCCGAGGGTGGCCGGATCGGGCAGGCACGGCGGCCACCACGTCGCGCGGCGACACGCTGACGCCGCCGACCCGCACCGGCTCGGTGCGGTCCAGGCCGAGCTTGTGCAGCGTCTGCAGCACGCCGATGAACTCCGCGCCGAGCCCGTACTTGAAGGTGACCCGCTTGCGCCTCGACCCAGCGCGGCATCAGCAGCACTTCCTCGTGCTCCACGTTGACGCACTCGACCGGGCCGATCCCGGCCGGGAAGGTGAAGACCTCGGGCTCGGAGAACGGCGCGGTGGTGTACCAGCCGCGGCCGCGTCTCCCAGATCACCGGCGGGTTGAGGCACTCCTCGATCGTGGTCCAGATGGAGAACGGTGGGCGCGAACTCGTAGCCCGTCCACGACGAGGTTCGCACCGTCCCGGACGCCGATTTCGTTGATCTCGCTAGAACAGCTGGTCGGCGGCGTAGCGGGCGAACACGTCGGACAGGCCCGGCTCCACGCCCATCCCGACCAGCGCGAGCTTGCCCCGGCGTCTCCCACTCACCGGCCAGCGCGAACTGCTCGTCGCCGAGCTTGACCCCGGTCTGCCGGTACGGCTCGACCGGATGGCGGCTGCGACAGCGACATCGCCATGTCCAGGTAGTGCGTGCCCGCCTGCGAGCGCGGCCCGGAACTAGCGGCATGACGAAGCGCGGATCGGTGGCGTTGAGCAGGACGTCACAGCTGCTCGGCCGTGAGGAGCTCCGTCACCGCCTGCTCGTCCCGCGCGTCGATCTGGACGGCGGTGAACGTCCGGGCTCAGCCGCGCGCGCTGCGCGGCCCGGTCGTAGTCGGCGACGACCAGCTCGGCGAAGGCTGCGGCGGGCGGCGATGCGGGCGAATGGCGCTACCGACCCCGCCAGCGCCGACGAGAAGTATGCGCATGCGGACGATCCTAGACCTTCGTGACCGCAACGCACTGGACCAGTCGTCACGTATGGCTTTCACAACGGAAATCGTTGCGGAACGAGCAGATTGATGCTAGAACCGTCGCATCAAGGTGCGAGAAGCGCACGAGCGGCCACGGCGGCTCCTGCTTGGGAGGAGCAGAATCGGAGCAGGTGACCGCGGGCGTGCGGCACTGGTGGGCTGACGTCCGGGACCGGCGGGCAACGGCCTACCGGGCTGACAGCCAGGAAGGTGAGGACATGGCCACCGAGCAGATCACCGTGGAGCAGCAGGTCGACAAGGGCCTCAAGTCGGGCGCCCTGGGGCTGGTCTCCACCACCATCATCGCGACCGCCTCCGTCGCGCCTACCTACAGCATCGCCGCGACGCTGGTGTTCGTGGTCGGGGCCGTCGCGCTGCAGTCACCGCGCGGTGGCCGTCCTCGCGTTCGTGCCGATGCTGCTGACATCGATCGGCTACAGCGAGCTGAACAAGGCCGACCCGGACTGCGGCACCACGTTCACGTGGGCCACGCGCGCGTTCGGCCCGAGGACGGGATGGGCGGGCGGCTGGGCGATCATCGTCGCCGACGTGCTGGTCATGGCGAGCCTGGCCCAGGTCGCGGGCCAGTACGGGTTCCTGCTGTTCAACGCCGAGGGCATCGGGACCAACGCCGACCAGCGGCTGGGTGCTGCTGGTCGGCGTGCTGTGGATCGTGGTGATGACCTGCATCTGCTACGTCGGCATCGAGGTCTCCGCGAACTTCCAGAAGGTGCTGCTCGGCATCGAGCTCGTGATGCTGTTCGTGCTGTCGATCGTCGGCCCTGGTCAAGGTCGGCACCGGGACTGCCCCGCCGGGTCACCTCACCCCGAGCCTCTCCTGGCTCAACCCGTTCCACATCTCCAGCTTCAGCGCGTTCGCCAGCGGGATCATCCTGATGGTGTTCATCTACTGGGGCTGGGACACCGGCGGTCGCGGTCAACGAGGAGACCAAGGACAAGACCAAGACGCCCAGGCCGGGCCGCGATCTTCTCGACCGTTCATCCTGCTGGTCACCTACGCGCTGGTGATCTTCTCGATGCAGGCGTTCGCCGGGCGTCAAGACCACGGGCAACGGCCTGGGCAACGTGGCCAACGCCGGTGACGTGCTGTCGGTCCAGGGCAGCGCGTGTCTTCGGCACGACCGGCTTCGGCTCGGTCTTCTACCCACCTGCTGCTGCTGATGGTGCTGTCCTCGGCGGCCGCCTCCACGCAGACGACGATCCTGCCGACCGCGCGGACCACGCTGTCGATGGCGGTCTACCAGGCGATCCCGCAAGTCGTTCGCGAAGGTCCACCCGCGCGCTACCTGACCCCGACCGTGTCCACGATCGCCATGGGCGCCGTCTCGATCGTCGGTCTACGTCGGGGTTGAACTACACCTCCAACGGCATCGGGGTGATCGGCGACGCGGTGATCGCGATCGGCCTGTACATCGCGTTCTACTACGGGCTGACCGGCTTCGCCTGCGCCTGGTACTACCGCAGAGAACCTCGACCAGCAGCACGCGCAACCTGTGGATGCAGGGCATCCTGCCGGTCGACTCGGCGGCCTGATCCTGTACTTCCTCGGCGGCTGGAGCGTGTGGCTGGACTACGACGTGGCCACCGAGAACGACTACACGATGTGGACGGTGCCGTGGCATCCACTGGCAGATCGGCGGCGCGTTCGTGATCGCCGTGGTGGCCGCTGCTCATCGGCGCTGGCCTGCTTCCTCTACTGCCGGTACGCGAACCCGGCCTTCTTCAAGAAGCAGACCCTCACCAGGGCGACGGCTGACACTCGTGCCGGACGAGTGACCTGCCGCCGACCCAGCGCACTCGCGGGGCGTGCCTGGCGTCGGTGGCACCGCCTACGCTAGGCGGGTGACCGCCCTCATCACCCACGCGCTGCTGGATGACCTGAACCCGCAGCAGCGGCGCCGCCGTCGTGCACGCAGGGCGGCCCGCTGCTCATCGTGGCCGGGCGCCGGGTCCGGCAAGACGCGCGTGCTGACCCACCGGATCGCCTACCTGCTCGCGGAGCGCGACGTGCAGCCCCGGCGAGATCCTGGCGATCACCTTCACCAACAAGGCCGCCGGCGAGATGAAGGACCGGGTCGCCGCGCTGGTCGGCGGCCGGGCGCGCGCTGATGTGGGTGATCGACGCTTCCACTCCGCCGTGCGTGCGCATCCTGCGCGCCGAGGCGCCAGCAGCTCGGGCTACACGTCGTCGCTTCTCGATCTACGACGCAGGCCGACTCGCAGCCGGCTGATGGCGCTGGTCTGCCGCGAGCTCGACCTCGACCCGAAGCGCTACCCGCGCGCAGGCGGTGCCGCCCAGGTCGTCAACCTGAAGAACGAGCTGGTCGACCCGAGACGCTGCCAAGCGACGCGGCCGACGGCATCGAGCAGACGCACGCTGGCCGAGGCGCTACGACGCGTACCAGCGCCGGCTGCGGCGAGGCGCACGCGCTGGACTTCGACGACCTGATCATGACGACGGTGCACCTGCTCCAGGCGCATCCCGACGTCGCCGAGCACTACCGGCGGCGGTTCCGGCACGTGCTGGTCGACGAGTACCAGGACACCAACCACGCGCAGTACGCGCTGGTCACGCGAGCTGCGTCGGCCCGAGCCGGCGCGGCGAGCTGCCGCCGGCCGAGCTGTGCGTGGTCGGCGACGCGGACCAGTCGATCTACGCGTTCCGCGGCGCGACCATCCGCAACATCCTGGAGTTCGAGCGCGACTATCCCGACGCGCACGATCATCCTGCTCGAGCAGAACTACCGCTCCACCCAGACGATCCTCATCGGCGGCCAACGCGGTGATCGACCGCAACACCGAGCCGCAAGCCGAAGCGGCTCTGGAGCGACGCACGGCGACGGCGAGCAGATCGTCGGCTACGTCGCCGACAACGAGCACGACGAGGCCGCGCTGCGTCGCCGAGGAGATCGACCGGCTCGCCGACGACGAGGCGGCCACGCCCGGGCGACGTCGCGGTGTTCTACCGCACCAACGCCCAGTCCCGGGTGTTCGAGGAGGTGTTCATCCGGCGTCGGCCTGCCGTACAAGGTGGTCGGCGGGGTGCGCTTCTACGAGCGCCGCGAGGTCCGCGACGCGCTGGCCTACCTGCGCGTGATCGTCCAACCCCGACGACGACGGTGACGCCTGCGCCGGGTGCTCAACGTGCCCCGCGCGGGGATCGGCGACCGCGCGGAGGCGTGCGTGGCGGCGCTGCGCCGAGCGGGACCGGCGATCTTCGCCGGCGCGGCGCTGCGCCAGGCCGAGTGAGGCGCCGGGCATCGCCACCGCGGGCCGCAGCCGCGATCGCGGCGCTTCGTCGCGCTGATCGACGGGCTGCGACGAGATCGAGCGCGGTCTGCCCGGCCCGACGGAGATCGCTCGAGGCGGTGCTGCGCGCGCTCGGGCTACCTCGCCGAGCTGGAGGCCTCGCAGCGACCCGCAGGACGCGAGCCGGATCGAGAACCTGATCGAGCTGGTCGCGGTGGCGCGGGAGTTCGACGCGCTGCGCGGCCAGGCGGCGGGCCGTGGCCGGAACTCGGCCGGAGCGAAGAGGCGCCGGCCAGCCGGGCTCGCTGGCGGACTTCCTGGAGCAGGTGTCGCTGGTCGCCGACGCCGACCAGGTCCCCGACGAGCGAGGACCACGGCGGCGTGGTCACGCTGGATGACCCTGCACACGGCCGAAGGGCCTGGAGTTCCCGGTGGTGTTCCTCACCGGGCTGGAGGACGAGCGTCTTCCCGCACCTGCGGGGCGGTGAACGACCCTGGAGCTGCTGCAGGAGGAACGTCGGCTGGCCTACGTGGGGATCACCCGCGCCGAGCGGCGCCTGTACCTCACCCGGGCCGCGGCCCGGGCCTGGTGGGGCTTGGCCTGAATACCACCGGCAGTCGCGCTTCCTGACGAGATCCCCGGCGCACTCATCGAGTGGTGCCGCGACCAGATCCGCGGCGACGCGCGCCCGCCGCCGAGCGGCTGGCCCGGCGCCCCGGGGCGCGGCGGGCCAGGCAACCGGCGGGTGCCCTCCTGTGCCCCGGGAGACAAGGTCACCCACGACGCCTACGGCCTGGGCACGGTCCGTGTCCGCGTGTAGGGTTCCGGCGACGACCCCGAGGCGAAGATCGATTCTCTGGCGGCGAGTACGGCGTCAAGCACCTGGTGCCTGCGCTACGCGCCGATCGAGAAGCTCTGACGCGGAGCGCGCTGACGTACGGTGCGCCCGGTGCCCTCCGCTCGCTGGACCGGGATTGCCTCAGTACCGCTCCGTACTATGGGTGGCAGTGCGGGCGGGCTGCCACGCATTCGCGTTTGGAGGGAATCATGGGCGCTATCCGGGTCGTCATCGCCAAGCCCGGCCTCGACGGGTCGCGACCGCGGGCGCCAAGGTGGTGGCCGCGGGTGCCGCGGGACGCCGGGGTGGAGGTCATCTACACCGGGCCTGCACCAGACGGCCGGAGCAGATCGTGGCCGCCGCGATCCAGGAGGACGCCGACGCGATCGGGCTGTCGATCCCGTCCGGCGCCCACATGACCCAGTTCGCGCGGGTGCTCGAGCTGCTCAAGCGAGCGCGGAGCCATCGACATCGCCGTGTTCGGCGGCGGCATCGTCCCCGACGCCGACATCGCCGAGCTGGAGCGGATGGGCGCGGCGAAGATCTTCACCCCGGGCGCCCCACACGCACGAGATCACACGACTGGGTCGAAGTCCACGCCTCGGCGGTCGCGCGCCGAGTCCGTCCGGGGCGGCCCCACGCTGACCGAAGCGAGGAGGTCGCTAGCACCGCGGCAGGCGCGGCTCCGGCCGCCTGCACTGTCTGACTTGGGGCCAGTCCGGCTTGCGCACGGCCGCCCGGCTGGCGGCGCCGGGCTGGTTAGCCGCCACCGCCGGAAACTGCCGCCAAGGCTGCACAAGACGATCAGGACGATCGCAACGGCGACCGCGACCACAAGCACGGCCAAGACCACCCAGCGACCGCGGCCCCAGGATCCAAATCGCGTCCGCCATCCACGGGATGTAGCCACGTGTTCCACCCCCTGCGCTCTCGGCGGTTTGCGAGCTACCAATGGTTGACTGCCCGGTTACCCGCAGACCCAACCGTGGCGGCCGACCGCACCTTCCTCGATGCAACGCCCATTCCGGTGCTGTTCTCGGAGCGACCCCCATGCCGATGCGGCGCTGCAGGCCTCCGACCAGGCTGCATGCGGCGCCGGCGGGAGAGCGCACCGGCCTGAACCCTGCCGCATTCTGGACGCGGTCGAGTCGCTTGGCGCGTCCCGGTCCGACAGCCTGCATGGCATCAGGGCCGCTGAATTCCCCGGCTCGCGGCATCCACCGGTCGCGGCAGCCGAACTTTGATCGCAGTACCGATGGACCCGCGTCGGCCCGCGCCGGATCCGAAGACGCTGGCCGGCCTTTCGGCGCGCGCCCGGGCGGCCAGCCCGGATAGGCTGCGACCGGTATATCCAAGCCGCTTCGAGGACGGACACACGTGGACCTGTTCGAGTACCAGGCGAAGGAGCTGTTCGCGGAGTACGGCGTGCCGGTGCCGCGCGGCAGGCTCGCCGCCACCCCGGAGGAAGCTCGCGTGATCGCGGCAGGTTTCGCCGCCGCCGGTGCGCCGCGGGTGCGTGGTCAGGCCCAGGTCAAGACCGGCGGCCGCGGCAAGGCGGGCGGCGTCAAGGTGGCCGACGGCCCGGACGAGGCGCAGGCCAGGGCGACGCGACGATCCTCGGCATGGACATCAAGGGCCACACGGTGCACACGGTCCTGGTCGAGGAGGCCAGCCGACATCGCCGCAGGAGTACTACCTGTCCTACCTGCTCGACCGCGCGAGCGCGCACCTTCGTCGCGATCTGCTCGCGTCGCAGGGCGGGATGGAGATCGAGGAGGTGGCGCACGACCAGCCCGGACGCGGTGTGCCAGATCCCGATCGACCCGCTGACGGGCGTCGACGCCGCGAAGGCGCGCCGAGATCGTCGCGGCCAGCCAGCTCCCGGAGCAGGCCAGGGCGGGCGCGGCCGACGGCTGGCGGAGCGGCTGTGGGCGGTCGTTCACCGACGAGGACGCCACGCTGGTCGAGGTCAACCCGCTGATCCTGACCGGCGACGGCCGGGTCGGTCGCGCTCGACGGCAAGGTGACGCTGGACGACAACGCCGCCTTCCGGCACGCGATCACGCCGGCGCTTCGCCGACCCGTCGGCGGCGGACCCGCTGGAGGCGCGCGCCAAGGCCAAGCACCTCAACTACGTCAAGCTCGACGGCGAGGTCGGCATCATCGGCAACGGCGCGGGCCTGGTCATGTCCACGCTGGACGTGGTCGCCTACGCCGGGGAGGCGTTCGGCGGCGTCCGGCCCGCCAACTTCCTCGACATCGGCGGCGGCGCGTCGGCCGAGGTGATGGCCAACGGCCTGGAGATCGTGCTGTCCGACGCATCGGTCGCGCAGCGTGTCTTCGTCAACGTCTTCGGCGGCATCACCGCGTGCGACGAGGTCGCCAACGGCATCGTCTAGGCGCTCGGCATGCTCGGCCGAGCGCGGCGAGCAGGTGACCACACCGATCGTGGTCCGGCTGGACGGCAACAACGCGGCGGAGGGCCGCCGGATCCTCGCCGAGGCGGAGCTCGCCGTGGTCGAGCAGGTGGACACGATGGACGATGCGCGCGCGCGCGCGCGGCCGAGCTCGCGGCCACGGGCAGCGGCGCGCGTCGGACGGGAGCATGAGATGGCGATCTTCCTGACCGGCGAGAGCCGGATCATCGTCCAGGGCATCACCGGCTCCGAGGGCCGCAAGCACACGGCGCCGGATGCTCGCCGCCGGCACCAACGTGGTCGGCGGCACCAACCCGCGCAAGGCCGGCCAGACCGTTGACTTCGGCGGCACGCCCGTCCCGGTGTTCGGCACGGTGGCCGAGGCCGATGGCGGCCACCGGCGCGGACGTCTCGGTGGTCTTCGTCCCGCCGCGCTTCACGAAGGGCGCCGTGATCGAGGCGGTCGACGCCGGGATGCCGCTCGGTCGTGGTCATCACCGAGGGCATCCCGGTGCACGACACCGCCGCAGTTCTGGGCGTACGCGTGCGCACGCGGGCAACGCGACCCGGATCGTCGGGCCCGAACTGCCCGGGCATCGCCTCGCCCGGGCAAGTCCAACGCGGGCATCATCCCCGCCGACATCACCACGCGCGGGCCGGATCGGCCTGGTCTCCAAGTCGGGCACGCTGACCTACCAGATGATGTACGAGCTGCGCGACATCGGCTTCTCCACCGCCGTCGGCATCGGCGGCGACCCGGTCATCGGGACCACGCACATCGACTGCCTGCAGGCCTTCCAGGACGACCCGGAGACCGACGCGATCGTCATGATCGGCGAGATCGGCGGCGACGCCGAGGAGCGGGCCGCCGACTACATCGAGGCGCAACGTCACCAAGCCGGTGGTCGCCTACGTGGCCGGGTTCACCGCCCCGGAGGGCAAGACCATGGGCCACGCCGGGGCGATCGTCTCCGGTTCCTCCGGCACCGCCCAGGCGAAGAAGGAGGCGCTGGAAAAGGTAGGCGTCCGTGTGGGCCGGACCCCCAGCGGCACGGCCGTGATCGTCCGCGAGATCATGCAGAGCCGCCACTCAGCGGCCCGCGCCCGACTGGCCCCCAGCACTCGCCCGCCGCCCTGCAGCCTCTGCGGCCGCCCGCTGCCGTCCGGGCGCCCCGGCAGCCTCGGCTGCCCCGCCAGTTCCCGCGTGCCGCAGCTTGGCGGGTCGTGGTCCGCCGCCGGGCGGCGTTTCCCGCGGCGCGCCTCCGCCGTGCCTGCCTGCACGGTTGTCAGGATTGGGCATTGCTGACCGCTCCTGCCCGCCCCGGCGCGAACCACGCGCGACAGCCAGGGCCCACCGGACGAGCTGCCGGGGGCGACGCGCCCGCTGGCCGTCACCGGGGCGATGGCCGCGTGCGCCGCGATGGTCACCGGGCTGGTCATCCTGACCCCGCTGGTGCTCGTCGGGTGGATCGCCGCCCCGCATGCGGGCTCTGGCTGCCCGGGCGTGCTGCGCACGGCCACCGGGCTGTGGCTCGCGGCTCACCATGTCGGCTTCTGCCCTGGACAGGCGCCGGACGGATCGGTATGCCCCGCTCGGCCTCGCGCTGATCCCTGGCTGCGCTGCTGTGGCGGGCCGGGCGATGGGTCGTGCAGACCGGGACAGGCTGTCCGGGCTCTCCGAGTCGGTTACGCGCGCCACTGGCGCTCGCCGCTCCCTTACGCTGTGCTCTGCGGGCGCTCGCGCTGGCCAGCCGGTCACGCACTGGCCGTACCCTCGCTGCCGCAGGCGGTGGTCGCCGGGTTCCTGATCGCCCTGTGCGCGGGCGGCCTGGGCGCGCGCACGCGCGGTGGCACGCCGTGGGGTCCAGCCGCTGCGTCTCGCTGCCACCCAGGCCCCGCTCCATCGTCCTCGGCACGGCCGGGACGCTGGCCGTGCTCGCGGGCCGTGGCGCGACTGCTGGCGGTGCCTCGCTCGGCCGCGCACCTGTCGGAGTTCGCGCGCCCTGAACGGTGCGCTTTCGTGGCGGGCACCGTCGGCACCGTGCTGCTCCTGCTCGCCCAGCTCGCTTACGTGCCCAACGCCGTTGGTCTGGGCGGTGCTGCTTCACGCTGGGACCCGGTTTCGCCTTCGGCGCTAGGACGGTGGTCGCCCCGACCGGGGCGGCGCTGGGGCCGCTGCCCAGCGTTCCCGCTGCCGCCGCGCTGCCCGTCCGGGGCCACACGGCTCGCTGCCAGGCTAGGTGTCGGTGGCGGCGCTGGTCGCGCCGCTACCTCGCCGGGGCGTTCGGTGGGCGTGCTGCTGGTGCGTGTGGCGCTGAGCCCGGCGGCCGAGACTTGCCCCCTGTGGGGCTTCTGCTCTGCGGCAGCGGCCACCGGGTTGTCGCCGGGGTCCCGGCGGCGTTCTCGCGTGCCCGCTGGGCAGCGGGCGGCCTGGCCGTGGTCGGGCCGTCCGCCTGGCAGGCAGGGCTGGTGGCCACCTTGCCAGAGGTGGGGGTCGCCGCCGCCGTGGCCGCCGGGATCGCGAACTGGCTGCGGCTGCGCCGCGAGCCCGAGCTGGCGGCGGCGCGGGCCGCGCTCATGTCGGGCCGCGCCCGTGACGGCTTGCGGGGTCCAGGACGGAGCGATGACGGCGACGACGGCCACCGGATCTTCGTCGATCCGTGGGCCGATGAGGGCGAGACCCGGCCTGGCGCGGCGGCGTCGCGCGCCGGGCCCGTCCGAACTGCCCTGATAAGCGCGCTACTTCGCCGGATGGCGCGGCAAACCGGCGCGGCCGCGGCCGCCAGGCGGTGGCCGCATGACCCGGCACGCCTGGTGGCACTCGTCCCCTGGGCGCGGGAACCAACCTCAGGCACTCATCGACGCCTGTGCCGACCAGTCCTACGGGGCGGTGGTGGCGGCGGTGGGCGCCGACCGTTCCGGCATCGAGGGCCTGTCACGGAGCGGAGCGGTGTGGGCATCCCCACCTTCGTCCAGCGGCGGGCCGACTACCCGACCTGGACCGCCTGGGACCGGGCGCTCGCGGGCTGCTGCGCCTCGTTCGACCCGGACCCTGGTGGTATCGGCGGGTTCATGAAGCTGGTCGGCGCTGGCGTTCCTCGACCGGTTCGAGGGCCGGTTCATCAACACCCATCCGTCCTGCTGTTGTACGCCGTCTTAAGATGCACGGCGTCAGAGATGCGCTGGAGTACGGGGTGAAGGTCACCGGCTGCACGGTCTTCATGGCGGACGCGGGCACCGACACGGGGCCGGTGCATCGCGCAGGCGGTGGTCGGAGTCCGCGATGATGACGACGTGGCGACGCTGCATGAGCGGGTGAAGGTGGCCGAGCGGGCGCTGCTCGTAGACACCGTGGGCGCGATGGCCCGCGGAGGATGGTCTGTCCAGGGCCGGAAGGTGAAGGTCGGGCGTTGACGAAGGTTCCCATCAAGCGGGCGCTGATCAGCGTCTATGACAAGACCGGGCTGGCCGAGCTGGCGCGGGCGCTGGACGGCGCTGGGGTCGAGATCGTCAGCACCGGCAGCACGGCGGCGGCGATCGGCGCCGCCGGCGTGCCGGTGACCAGGGTGGAGGACGCTGACCGGCTTCCCCGAGTGCCTCGACGGCCGGGTCAAGACGCTGCACCCGGCGGTGCACGCCGGGCATGCTCGCCGACCTGCGGCTAGCCCGCGCACCGCGAGCAGCTCGCGCGAGCGCGGCATCGCCCCGTTCGAGCTGCTCGTGTCCAACCTGTACCCGTTCGAGCGAGACCGTCGCCAGTCGGCGCGCACGGCCGAGCGAGTGCGTGGAGCAGATCGACATCGGCGGCCCGGCCGATGGTCCGCGCCGCGGCCAAGAACCACGCCAACGTCGCCGTCGTCACCGACCCGTCGATGTACGCCGACGTGGCCGAGGCGGTCGCCGGGCGGCGGGTTCACGCTGGCGCAGCGGCGCCGTCTGCGCCGCCGCGGCCTTCGCGCACACCGCCGGCTACGACGCCGCCGTCGCCTCCTGGTTCGCCTCGGTCTACGCGCCGGACGGCACCGCCGCCGAGACCGGCTGGCCCGACGTCGTCGGCCGCGCTCTGGTCCCGGCAGGAGGTGCTGCGCTACGGCGAGAACCCGCACCAGCGCGCGGCGCTGTACGCTCGGGACGGCCGGCGCGGCCGGCATCGCCGAGGCCGACCAGCTGCACGGCAAGGCGATGTCCTACAACAACTACGTGGACGCGGCGGCGGCCTGGCGGGCGGCGTTCGAGTTCACCGAGCCCTGCGGTCGCGATCATCAAGCACGCCAACCCGTGCGGGATCGCGGTCGGTGCCGACCTGGCCGAGGCGCACCGCAAGGCGCCACGCCTGCGACCCGGTGTCGGCGTACGGCGGGGTCATCGCCGCCAACCGGCCCGGTGACGGCGGCGCTCGCCGCCCAGATCGCCGAGATCTTCACCGAGGTCGTCGTCGCGCCCGGCTTCGAGCCCGCCGCCAGCGAACTGCTCACGGCCAAGAAGAACCTGCGGCTGCTGAGCTGCCCGCCGCCGGACGCGCGCGGCGGCGCGCCGACCGAGTGGCGCCAGCTGGATGGCGGCCTGCTCATGCAGTCCGCGGACCTGCTCGACGCGCCCGGCGACGACCCGGCCAGCTGGGAACTGAAGGCCGACCGGCTAGGCCTCCGGCGAGGTCATGGCCGACCTGGCCTTCGCGTGGCGCGCCTGCCGCAGCGTGAAGTCCAACGCCATCCTGATCGCCACCGGCGGGCGCTACGGTCGGGGTGGGCATGGGGCAGGTCAACCGGGTGGATGCGGCCCGGCTCGCGGTGACCCGCAGCAGGGAACGAGCCATCGGGGCCGTCGCCGCCAGCGACGCCTTCTTCCCTTCGCCGACGGCCTTCAGGTGCTCGCTGCGCCGGGGTGAGTGCCATCGTTGAGCCCGGCGGGTCCGTCCGCGACGACGAGGTGGTGCAGGCCGCGGCAGGACGCGGGCGTCACCCTGTACTTCACCGGCGCCCGTCACTTCTTCCACTGACCATCTGGTCTGCCACCGGCACGTGGTTGGTCGAGGGGCTGGGGAGCGGGACGGTCCAGGACGGTGACGATCCCGGGGAGGAGCTCGGTGACGGTCCCGAGAGTCTGACTGGCGCATATCCGGAGAGGGGTTCCATGAGCATCCCGGCAGGCGCCGTGGCTGACGGCGGGAGGCGCCCGATGACCGGCCGTGATCCTCGACGGCCGGGCGACCGCCGCGGCGATCAAGGAAGGATCTCAGCCCGGCGGGTGGCGGCGCTGGCCCGGGCGGGCACCGTGCCGGGCCTGGGCACCGTGCTGGTCGGCGACGACCCGGGCAGCCACGCCTCACGTTGCGGGCAAGCACCGTGACACGCGAGCAGGTGGGCATCGCCAGCATCCGCCGCGACCTGCTTACGTGACGCCACCCAGCAGCAGGTGGAGGCGGTCGATCGACGAGCTGAACGCCGGACCCCGCGTGCACCGGGTACATCGTGCAGCTGCCGCTGCGCCCGCGTGCCTTGACGCGCACCGGGTGCTGAACCGGATGGACCCGGCCAAGGACGCCGATGGCCTGCACCCGGTCAGCCTGGGGCGGCTTCGTCCCTCGGCGAGCCGGGGCCGCTGCCATGCCACCCCACGCGGGATCGTGGAGCTCGCTGCGCCGCTACGACGTCCCGATCGCCGGACGCCGACGTCGACGGTCGATCGGGCGCGGGATCACCGTCGGGCGGGCGCTGGGCCTGCTGCTCACCCGGCGCAGCGAGAACGCGACGCGTCACCCTCACCCACACCGGGCACCAAGGATCTGCCCGGCGCACACCCGCGCGGGCCGACATCGTGGCGGTGGCGGCCGCACTACCCGGGCCTGCTCACCGCGGACATGGTCCAACCCGGGGCCGCCGTGTGCTGGATGTCGGCATCACCCGGACCGACGCCGGGCTGGTGGGGGACGTCGCGCCGGAGGTCGCCGAGGTGGCCGGTACCCGGCGCCCATGCCCGGTGGGGTGGGGCCGATGACCAGGGCGATGCTGCGTCGCCAACGTGGTGGACGCGGCCGAGCAGCGCCCTGGCCTGCAAAGCTACTTCGCTAGTAACATGTAGGCGCACACGCCGGGCGTGAAGTGGCGTGGGCGCCCGGCGGGCGGGCAAGGTGGAAGGCACCCCGGGGCCGCGCCCGGCGGCCGCGTTTGGCAGTCTTGACGGCGCCCGGAGCCGTTGAGCGCACGGTCGCGGAAGGCAAAGAGCAGGAGGTCGGCCGCCGGTCATGAACATCGTCGTCTGTATGTTATGTCTCGAGCAATACGTAAACTGGAACCAGCATACC
>ERZ1370068.1522-contig-11420_pt1 | contig 56827 bp, 71 predicted proteins | sample MGYA00561227_ERZ1370068 | MGnify/ENA primary metagenome ERZ1370068 (study PRJEB38410, sample SAMEA6850437) | metagenome | study: Metagenomic assessment of the ecological functions of the soil: analysis of the soil microbiota associated with the... | reverse complement strand
GTCGTGCGGCGTCGGTCGCGAGTTCCGCCGAATCGCTGGTGTCGTCGATCACCGAGTTCGCCGCGTCGATCGAACGAGGTGTCCCGCGTAACACCGCCAGCAGCACGGCGGCGGCGATCCATCACCGGGAACGCGCCGGCGGCCGTCCGGAGAGGTACCGGCCTCGACCCGAGAACGTGACCAGCGGGATGACGCAAGGGCATGACGACCGCCGCGCAGGAAGTCAGCGCTCGATCAACGAGATGGCGGCGTCGACCAAGAGCGTAGCGCGACACCGAGGCGCTGACCTCGTCGGTCAACGAGACCGCCGCGGCGATCGAAGGAGATGTCGCGATCGATCGACGGGCGTCGCCGGCAACGCCGACCGACTCTCGCGCCGCCGCCGAGGAGACGCCGTCGTCGATCAACGAGATGGCGCGCCTCGATCGAGCAGGTCGGTGCGATGACCGAGAGCCTGGCGGCGCGGTCGAGCAGAACTCGACTGCGATCGAGCAGATGTCGCGATCGGTCCAGTCGGTCGCGGCCAGCGGCCGGGCGATCACGCGACGACGGCCGGTCAACGCGGCGTCGAGCGCGATCAGCTCGACCGCTCGATGCAGTCGGTCGCGGCGCTCGCGCAGCAGGGCGACGAGGTCACGCGGCGCGTGTCGCGCGACGCCGAAGAGGCGGCGCGACGATGCAGCGATCGATTCAGGGCATCGGCCGGCTGCGCGATTCGATGGTGCAGTCGTCGACGGTCATGCGCGAGATGGGCAAGCGCACCAACGAGATCGGCAGCATCGTCGACACCATCAACCTGATCGCCGAACGGACCAACCTGCTGTCGCTGAACGCGTCGATCGAAGCGGCGCGCGCCGGCGACGCCGGCCGCGGCTTCGCGGTCGTCGCCGAGGAGATCCGCAATCTCGCCGGACCGATCCGCGAAGGCGACCGTCCGACATCGCCGCCATCATCAAGGCGCTGCAGGAAGTGGCCCAGCGAAGCGGTGACCGGCGTCGAACGACGGACTGCGCGTCGCCGACGAGCAACGCGCTCGCGCAGAGCCGGCGCGGGCGGCACTGAAAAGATCCTGGGCGGCCTCAGCGAGATCACCGGCCTCGTCGGCCAGATCGCGCGCGGCCACCGACGAGCAGCGACCGCGGCGCAGACCGTCGTCACGGCAGTCGTCGGCGCACGACGGAACAGGCGCGGCTGGTCGCGGCGTCGACCGCCGAACAGGCGACGGCCGCCAGCAGCATCGTCCAGGCGACCGAGCAGATGCGGAAGGTCGCGCAGGAAGTCGCCAAGGCGGTGGCGCGAGCAGGGCCGCGCGTCGCGCGACATCATGAAGAGCGCGCAGGCACGTCTACGAAGCTCGCCGCGCAGGTGCACCAGGGCGTCGAGCGAGCAGGCGAAGTCCGGCGAAGCAGATCACGAGCTCGACCGACTCGATGCGGCGCGGCGCGGCGTCGACGCACCGCGCGCGCTCGGCCGAGCAGGCCACCGCGGCGCGAGCAGATCGCCAAGTCGTCCGACGAGCTCACGCGCAATGATCGCGCGGTGTCAGCCGCGGCGATGACCGAGCAGTCGACGGCGGCCACGCAGGTCGCCGCGGCGGTCGAGAAGCATGCGCCGCCAGTCGGATCAGGTCGGCGCGCGCGATGAACGAGCAGATCGCGGGCCGTCAACGAGATGACCGCGCGGCGCAGCAACACACTCGAAGCAGATCAGAGCTGATCACGCATCGCGAACGCGGAGCATCCGACGGCGTCGTGCGCGCAGCTCGACCAGCTGCGCGAGATTCGCAGCATCACCGACCGGCAACGCGCGCGGCGTCAGGAGACGCGCGGAAGCACCGCGGCGCTGCTGCGGCAGTGCCGAGGCGCTGATCGGCGACGCTCGAGACGCGCGCGCGCCGTCGTCGGACGCAGCGAGCGGCCGGACCAAGCGGACGCGGATGACCACGACCCGAGGCGGACGAGCCGTCGTGATGCCGACAGGACCGGCCGATGCACGCGGCGCGTCGGCATCCTGACGACCGACACCGGACCTGGTCGTCAAGAGCTGGGACGCCGCGCTCGAGCAGATGACCGGCATCCGCGGCCGATCGCGCGTGCGGGCCGCCGCCTGGACGATCTCGTGCCCGACCTCGGAAGCCGCGGCCTCGCACAATCTGCTGCGCGAGCCGCTGGTCTCCGGCGCCGCGCAGAGTGCTGGCGCCGGCGCTGCACAGGTTCCTCATTCCCGTGTCCGCCGCTCGAGCCGTCCGCCGACATTCGATCGCATGCAGCAGCGCGTCGTCGCTCGGCGCGCTGCGCGACGAGCAGCGCGCGGTCGGCCTGGTCGTCGCCATCGAGGACGTCACGGCGCGCCTCGAGCGGGAGCGCGCTCGCGCGCGAACTGCGCCACGGCCGATCCGGCGGCGCGGCTGGCGCGCAATCGAGCGGCTGTCGCGGCTCGAGTCGCCGGATGGTGTCGGCGCGCTCGGCGCCGCGCTCGGCGACGAAGACTGGCAGGTCCGCCGCTCCGCCGTGCGCGGCGCTCAGCGTCGCGGCGCGACGCCGCCCTCGTCGACGCGATCGCGACGGCTGCGCGACGGGCATCACGATTTCAGCCTGCTGAGCAGCGCGCTGCAGCTCCTGTCGCTGACCGGCGTCGACCTGACGAGCGCGCTCGTCGGCCTGCTCGCCGATCCCGATCCCGATCTCCGTCTGCAGGCGGCGCTCGCCCTCGATCGCAACGCAGTCGGTCGGCGGCGTCCGCGCTCGTCGCCGCGCTGAACGATCCGGACACCAACGTGCGGTTTCACGCGATCGAAGCGCTCGGCAAGCTCGGCGCCGGCGAGGCGGTCGAGCCGCTGGTCGCGATCGCCGAGTCGCGCGATTTCTTCCCGCCTTCGCGGCGCTCGAGGCGCTGGTCAAGATCAACGACGCGTCGATCGGGCCGCGCCTGACGCCGCTGCTCGCCGACGCGCCGCTCGCCGGGCAGGCGGCGGAGGCGCTCGGACAGATCGGCGACGAGTTCCCGGTCGCGCCGCTGGTCCAGGCGCTCGACCTGGATTCGCACCGGCCGACGCGATTGCCGACGCGATCGCGCGCATCCATCAGCGCCACAAGGACCTGTTCGGCGACGGCGGCGCCATCGAGGACATCGTCAGGCGCACGATCACCCGGCGGGCGCCGAGCGAATCCTGCAGGCGCTGCCGCGTGGGTCCGGCATAGACCTGCGCGGGCTGGTCGTCGTGCTCGGCTGGATGGAAGGTGATGCCGTTCGCCGCGCCCTGGCGCACCTGCTCGGCACCTCGGGCGTGCACCGCGACGTGATCGAGGCGCTCGTGCGGTTCGGATCGCCGGCGGTCGACGTCCTGGTCGACGCAGTTGTCGCGCGAGGACATCGACACGCGACGCGCGGCGGTGATCGCGCTCGGGCGCATCGCGGATCGTCGCGCGGTGCCGGCGCTGGTGGCGCTGCTCGACGAACCCGACGATCCGCGATCTGTGGGTGGCGGTCGCCGGCGCGCTGGCGCGGATCGGCGACGGCCGGGCGTTCGAGCCGCTGCTCGCGCTGATCGGCGACGATGACGCCGCGCGTGCGGCACGCGGCGATCGGCGCGCTCAACTCGATCGGCCATCCCGCGATGGCGTCGCGGATTCGCGCGCTGCTCGCCGACTCCAACCCGCACGTGCGCGAGTCGGCGGTCCGCGTCGCCGGCTACTTCGGCTACGCCGCGTGCGTCGACGACGTGGTCGCGCGCTGCCGCGACGAGGACGAAACGGTCCGGCCGCGGCGCTCGAGCATCTGCCGTTCTCGACGATCCGCGCGCGCTCGACGCCCTGCGGCACGCGTTGGCCGCCGACACGCCGCGCGCGCGGGCGGCCGCGGCGCATGCGCTCGGCGGGCTCGACGGACTCGATCGGCCGCCGCCGCGCCGCTGCTCGAGCAGGCGGTGGCCGACGCCGATGCGTGGGTCCGCTACTTCGCCGCGATCAGCATCGGCCGCCGCGGCGATGGCGCGCTGCTGCCGGTGCTCGAACAACTGGCGAAGACCGACACGGCCCGCCACGTTCGCGTCGCCGCCGTCGAGGCGCTGGGCGCGATCGGCGGCGAGCGCGCGTTGGCGATTCTCGCGCCGTTCGCCGCGGCCGGCGAAGCCGATCTCGCGAACGCGGCGGTACGCGCGCTCGGGCGGATTCGCTCCGCCGAGGTCGTCGGGCCGCTGGCGCAGGCGATCCGGCGCCGCCGATCCGCGGCGGCGGTCGATTGCCGCCGAAGCGCTCGCCGCGACGGAACACGGCGACGCGGTGGACTGCTCGGGCTGGACGGCCGCGGCGGACGCCGATCCGGACGTGGCGCGCGCCGCCATGTCCGCGTTGGCGATGCTCGCCGGCTGCGCGGCGCCGGTCGGGCGGCGAGCCGTCGAGGCGCTGGCCACGGCGACCGCCGAGTCGTCGCGCCACGAGGACGGCGTGCGCGCGCTCGCGCGCGTCCCGGTCGGCGCGCTGCCATGGCTTGAGAGCAGCTCGGCGCCGACAACCCCGACGTGCGGCGCGCGATCATCGATGCGCTCGGCCGGATGGCGCACCCGGTGGCGTCCGCCGTACCTGCAGCGGGCGATGGACGACGGCGACGCACGTCGTGCGGCGGCGCGCGGTCGCGGCCTTGTCGCGGCTCGGCACGCGCGGCATCGCGCGCCGGTTCGCCGTGATGGCGCGCAACGACCCGTCACCGGTCGGTTCGCGACGCTGGCGACCGCGGCGCTGGCGCGCCACGGCGCCGATGGCGATCCCGGAGCGATCGTGTCCAATGAGCGCGTTTCAGCCCGAGAATCTCGGGCTGACGGCCGTCGGTCTGCCGCTGCTGCGCGATCTGATCCACGAGCGCACCGGGCTTGTTCTTCGACAACGGCCGCTACGAGACCTTGTTCGATCGCATCGCGCCGCTCGTGATCGGTCGCGGGTTCCGCTCGTTTCTCGACTTCTACTACCTCCTGAAGTTACGACGACGGCTCGGCGGCGGACCGAGTGGCGCAACGTGATGGACGCGCTCGCCGTGCACGGAGACGTATTTCTGGCGGGAGGTCGATCAGATGCAGGCGCTGGCGTCGCAGGTGATGCCCGTGCTGGCGCGCCACGCGCTCGGCCGTCCGGTCCGGATCTGGAGCGCGCCGTGCGCGACCGGCGAGGAGCCGCTGAGCATCGCGATGGCGCTCGAACGAGGCGCGGCTGGTTCGATCGCGCGCCGATCGAAATCCACGCGAGCGACGGCAGCGCCGCGGCGATCCGCCGCGCGCAGGCCGGCCGGTACCGCGAGCGGGCGTTTCCGGACGCTGCCGCCGGCGATGCGCGACGAAGTATTTCAGCGCGGACCGGCGACGCGTGGACGCCGTGCCCGGAGCTCGCGGCGCGGATCGCGTCGTGGAGCGTGGTGAACCTGATGCACGATCAGGAGACGGCGCGCTGTTGCGCACGAGCCCGGTCATCTTCTGCCGCAACGCCTTCATCTACTTCTCGCCGCGAGAGCGTCAAGCACGTCGTCGAGCACGTTCGCCGATCGGATGCCGACGCCCGGGTATCTCTTCGTCGGCGCGTCGGAATCGCTGCTGCGCGTTACCGATCGGTTCGTGCTCGCAGGAGATCGAGCGGCGCCTTCGTGTACGTGAAGCGGGATAGGAGCGCATCGAGCATGTCCATGACCGCGTTCGGGTTCTGGTCGTCGACGACTCGGCCTACGTCCGCAAGGTCGTCAGCAGATGCTGTCGCGCAGCCCGTCGATCGAAGTCGTCGGCACGGCCCGGGACGGGCGCGAGGCGCTCGAGCGCGTCGAAGAGCTGCAGCCCGACGTGGTGACCTGCGATCTGATCATGCCGAGATCTGGACGGCGTCGGGTTCGTGCGCGAGCAGATGGCGCGCCGATCCGGTGCCGATCGTCATCGTCAGCGTCGCGAGCGAAGCGGGCGAGCTCGTCCTCAACGCGCTCGATGCGGGCGCGGTCGGACTTCGTTCAGAAGCCGACCGCGCTCGCCTCCGATCGGCTGCTCGAGATGAGCGACGATCTCATCGAGCAAGGTGCAAGGCCGCGGCGGCGTCGCACGTCCGTGCGCGCCAGCGTCTGCCGGCCACCGACCGCGCGCAGGTCGACGCGCTGGTGACGCGCGACGCGTTCGACATCGTCGTGATCGGCATCTCGACCGGCGGACCGCAGGCGCTGCGATCGCTCATTCCGCGGCTGCCCGCCGACGTTGCCGGTGCCGGTGGCGATCGTCCTGCACATGCCGGTCGGCTACACCGAGCGCTACGCGCAGAAGCTGAACGAGGTGTCGCCGCTGACCGTGCGTCGAGGCCGAGGAGGGCCTGCGAGCTGCGGCCGGGGATGGTGCTCATCTGGCGCCGGCCGGCCGCCATCTGACGCTCCGGCGCAACGGTCGGCGCGTCGTCCGTCGCGCATCTCGACGTGCGGCCGCTCGACGCTCCGCACCGGCCGTCGGTCGACGTCCTGTTTCAGTCGGCGGCCGACGTGTATCGCGGCTCGCGGTGCTCGGCGTGGTGATGACCGGCATGGGATCGGACGGGCGCGACGGCGCGGCCTGGATCAAGGCCAAAGGCGGCACGGTCATCACCGAAGCCGAGGAGAGCTGCGTGGTCTACGGCATGCCGCGCTCGATCGTCGAGGCCGGGCTGAGCGATCGATCGATCGTCGCCTCGACGGCATGGCCGACGCCATACTGGAGCACGTGTGAAGCACAAGCTGCTGCTCGTCGACGATTCGGCGCTCGCGCGGCGGAGCATGCGCGCGATTCTCGAGGCGGCTGGCTTCGAGGTGGTCGAGGCCGAGGACGGCATGGCGGCGCTCGAGCGGTACTTCGTCGAGAAGCCCGACCTGCGTCATGCTCGACCTGGTCATGAAGGGGATGTACGGCCTCGACGTGCTGACCAAGCTGCGCGCAGCTCGACCCGACGGCGCGCGTCGATCGTCGTGTCCGCCGACGTCCAGGAACTCGTCGCAGGAGATGGTCGAGGCCGGCCGGGCGCGAGCGGATTCGTCACCAAACCGGTCGACACGCGACGCGAGTGCTCGAAGTGATTCGCGGCGTGCTCGAAGGGAGCGCGTAGTCATGCAGCTCACAGCCGCTCAGCAGGACGCGCTCATCGAGCTGCTGAACATCGGGTTCGGCCGCGCGGCGCGCGTCGCTGTCGCAGCTGACGGGCCACCGCGTCCTGCTCGAAGTGCCGGAGGTGACGATTCACCCGGTCGACGAGGTCGCCGGAGTCGCTCGAGCGTGTCATCGGACCGACGTCGCGAGCGTGCATCAGATCTTCTCCGGGCCGGTCGCCGGCGACGCGCTGCTCATCCTCGATCAGGGCGGCGCCGTCGATGCTGAAGGAGCTGCTCACCGACGAGCCGGCGCTGCCGCTGTCGATCGACGCCTCGGCGCGCGAAGTGCCTGACCGAAGTCGGCAACATCCTGCTCAACGCGTGCCTCGGCACGTTCGGCAACCTGCTCAAGGTGCAGGTGTCGTTCTCGGTGCCGCAGCTCAGCCTCGAAAGCGTCGGCGCGATCCTCGAGTCGCTGCGCATCAACCGCGAAGGTCTGCGCTACGCGCTGGTCGTGCACGCCGGGTTCAAGCTTCGCGACGCCGAGGTGCACGGCTACCTCGTCATCGTCCTGAGCGTCGCATCGCTCGATCGGATGCTGCGCGCGGTTGAGGAATGGGAACAGCCGAGACCGCTGATGTCCGAGCGAGCACGACACGACTCGGATCTGCTCGATGCGGCGTTTCAGCGCTGGTTCCAGGAACTGGCCGATCGCGGCATCTTCACCACCGACTGCGATCGTCGTCGTCAAGACGTGGAATCGCTGGCTCGAGGCGCAGACCGGCATCGCCGCGGACCAGGCGGTCGGGCAGTCGCTGTCGTCGATCTGGTTCCGTCGCTCGTCGACGCGCGGGCTGGACAGCTATTACCGCGACGCCATCGCCGGTGAAGTCAAAGTCCTCTCCGAGCGCTTTCACAAGCTACTGATCCCGATCAGTCGAACCTCCATGACCGTCGGCCTCACCGACGATGGCGCAGAGCGCGCGCATCGCGCCGCTGCTCGTCGGACGGCGTCGTCGTCGGCACGCTCGACCGTCATCGAGGACGTGACCGAGCGCGTCGTCAGCGAGCGCGAGCTGCGCAGCCAGATCGCGGCGTCGGAGCACGCGCGCGGCGGTGGCCGAAGAGGCGTCGCGGCTGAAGGACGAGTTCCTCGCGACGCTGTCGCACGAGATCCGCACGCCGCTCAACGCCGTGCTCGGCTGGGCGCGGATCCTGCGCACGCAGCCGAACGTCAAGTCGCGCGCACACGCGCTCGAGGTGATCGAGCGCAACGCCGCCTCGCAGCTGCGCCTGGTCGAGGATCTGCTCGACATGGCGCGCGTGATCAGCGGCAAGCTGCGCCTCGACGTGAAGTCGGTCGAACCTGGGCGAGGTCGCGAACGCGCGCCATCGACGTCGTCCGAGCCGGCGGCGGAAGCCAAGCAGATCGCGATCGACGCCGCGGTGGACGACAACCTGCCCGCGGTCAGCGGCGACGCCGAGCGGCTGCAGCAGGTGGTCTGGAACCTGATGTCGAACGCGGTGAAGTTCACCGAGCGGGACGGTCACATCACCGTGCACGTCGCCACATCGGCGACTCGGTTGCCGTGACGCGTGCGCGACACCGGCCAGGGCATCGCGCGCGATTTCCTGCCCTACGTGTTCGATCGCTTCCGGCAGGCGGACGCGTCGGCGAGCCGGCGCCACGGCGGCCTCGGCCTCGGCCTCGCGCTCGTGCGGCAGATCGTCGAGCTGCACGGCGGCACGGTCTCGGTGGACAGCGCCGGCACGAACAGGGGGACGACATTCGAAATCCGCTTGCCGGCGATGACCGTGCTGGCTGCCACCGCGGAAGAGCGGCGCCAAGGGCCGCGACCGGCGCGAATCGGTCACGCTGAAGGGCGTCGCGATCCTGATCGTCGACGACAACGACGACGGGCGCGAGATGCTGATGGCCGCGCTGAGCGACTACGGCGCGCGCATCGTCGCCGTCGATTCGGCGTCGAAGGCGCTCGAGGTCACTGTCGAACGATCAGTTCGTGCCGAACATTGTCATCGCGGACGTCGGCATGCCGGAGATCGACGGCTACGGCCTGATCCGGCAGATCCGCGGGTCGCTCGTCCCGCGCGTCAGCCAGGTGCCGGCGATCGCCGTGACGGCGCATGCGAATCCCGAGGATCGCATCCGCGCGCTGGTCGCCGGATTCCAGGCGCACGTCGCGAAGCCGGTGGACGCGCCGCTGCTCGCCGCATCCATTCGCCAGCTGGCGTCGCGGCGCCGCTCGGCTGTCCGTGCGAAAATAGCCGTCATCTCGCGCCTCTCACGCCACGCCGGAATCGCCGCGCTCCTCGCCGCTGGCGTGATCGGCGTTGGCATCGCCTGGAACACCCGCGCCGCCGCCGGCTGCCGATGCGTACGGCTACGTCAGCCAGGCTGACCTGTGGCGGCACGGGAATCTCCACATCGATCAGAGCTTTGGCGCCGGCGTGCCGTGGCCGCTCGCGCGCTGGACGTTCACGCCGCTCGGCTATCGTCCCGAGCCTGATGGCTTCCGCATCGTGCCGACCTATGCGCCGGGACTGCCGATGTTGATGGCGATCGCGCACGCGATCGCCGGTCCGTGCGCGATGTTCTGGATCGTGCCGCTGGCCGGCGGGGTGTTGACGTTCGCGACGTATTGGATCGGGCGGCGCATCGGCCGCCCGTGCGGTTGGCGTCGCGGCGGCGTGGCTCGTCGCGACGAGCCCGACGATGCTGTTCATGCTGATGGCGCCGATGAGCGACGTGCCGGCCGCGGCGGCATGGACGGCGGCGGTCGCGTGCCTGCTCGGCGAGGCGCCGATCGCGGCGATCGCCGCTGGCGTTGCGGTGGCTGATCGCAATCCTGATTCGTCCGAACCTCGTGCCGCTGGCGGCGGCGCTCGCGCTGTGGATGGTCTGGCGTGACCGCGCGGCTGCGTGGCCGCAGCGCGTGTCGCGGTTGCTTGCCTTCGGGCTGCCGGCGAGCCTCGGCGCGATCGGTGTCGCGATCGTGAACGCGCGGTTGTGCGGGTCGCCGTTCGCATCCGGATACGGCGATCTCTCCGACGCGTACTCGTGGTCGTACGTCGTGCCGAACGTCGAGCGCTACGGCGAGTGGTTGCTGACGGTCGAGACGCCGCTCGCGGCCGCGGGACTCGCGTCCCTATTCGTTCCGTGGGGCCGGTTGTGGCCGACAAGTGAGGCACGGCGCGCACGAGGGTTGCTGGCGGTCGTCGCCGTCGCCGCGTGGATCTCCTATCTCCTCTATGTGCCGTGGGACGCGTGGTGGTACTCTGCGGTTCCTGGTGCCCGCGTGGCCGGCGATGATGATCGGCGCGGCGTCGTTGATCGCGGCGGTGCCGGCGGCCCTGAAAGGGCCGCCCCACGAGCGTAGGAGGGGCCGCCAATCGTTCTTGTCGTCGTCGTTTGTGCCGTCGTCGCCTTCGGCGTGATGAGCGTCAAGCGGGCGATCCGGCTCAACGTCTTCAATCAGCAGGCCGCCGAAGCGAAGCTATATCGTGGAGACGGCGAAGGCGGTCGAAGCGATTACGTCACCGGACGACGTGATCATCAGCGGACAGTTCAGCGGCAGCGTGCGTTACTACGCGCGGGCGATTGACGCTGCGCTGGGACTTTCTCGATCCGCAGTGGCTCGATCGCACCGTCGACTGGCTCGACGCGCGCGGCCACCACGTCTACATCCTGCTCGAAGCGCCGGAAGTCGATGCCTTCCGCGCGCGGTTCGCGGCCAGCGCGATCGGCACGGTGAACTGGGTCCCGCTCGTCACCTTCCGGCGGCCGTTCGATTCAACTCCACGACGCCACCCGCCGCGATCGTTTCGAGCGCCCGATCGAGCAGCCGGCCCTGACCGCCGTTCGCGAGTGTCTCCGCAGAAGCCGTTTCCGACGATGCGATGACGACGCCTGGCGCGAGGTGTCCGCCGTCACGGCGGAATCCGCCGCCGTGTCCTCGGTGTCCGCCGTGGTGGAGAGGATGTTGCGATCATCGGATCGACGCGCGAGGCGTGATAGCCGGGTACGTCGGAGAGAAAATGAAGCATGATTAGCGCCCTGAACTGTAGCGCAGCGTTCAACGCTGCCGAGGCCCAGACGATGAAGACGACAATTTTGCTGGCGGCGGCGGGTATCGCCGCGGATGCGTGGTTGTCGGCGCCGAGACGCACCGGTTCATCGCCGACGCAGTTCTACAACACGTAGTCGGCGGCGCATCCGCCGGCGCTGCGGATCAAGCCGGGCGATCGCGTCGTCACGAAGACGATCGATGCCGGCGGGCGTCGACTGGAACGGCAAGACCGTCGCGCAGCGGCCCGAATCCGCAGACCGGCCCGTTCTACATCGAAGGCGCCGAGCCGGGCGACATGCTCGTCGTGACGATCGAGAAGATCGAGACCAATCGCGCGATGGCGTACGTCGAGCAGCCTGCTGGCGCCGTACGCCGTCGACGCCGCAGGCGATCGCTGCGCGCGACGGATCGCGAAGCGCAAGCGCGTCACGTGGACGATCGACAAGGCGCGCGGCGTCGCGCGGCTCGATCAGGCGCGACGATGCAGCCGGGCGGCATCGAGCTGCCGCTGCGGCCGATGCTCGGCTGCGTCGGCGTCGCGCCGCGCGCGCAAGGAAGCGATCGCGACGGCCACGCCGGGCGACTTCGGCGGCAACATGGACTACGCGTGGCATGAACGCCGGCGTGAAGCTGATGCTGCCGGTCTACGAGCCGGGCGCGCTGCTGTTCCTCGGCGACGGCCACGCGCGGCAGGGCGAAGGCGAAGTCGTCGGCACCGGCCTCGAGACGTCGATGGACGTCGAGTTCACGGTCGATCTCGTGAAGAAGAAGAGCGATCGGCTGGCCGCGGCTCGAGAACCGACACGCACGTCATGGTGCTCGGCAGCGCGCGGCCGCTGCTCGAAGCGTTTCAGCATCGCCACCGCGGAGCTGCAGCGCTGGCTGCACGGCGGACTACGGGATGACCGAGCGCGGCGCGCAGACGTTCATGGGACAGGCGACGGAATACGAGGTCGCCAACGTCGTCGATCCGAGCTTCACCGTCGTCGCCAAGATTCGCAAGGATCTTCTGCCGCGGCGATGATCGTGAACGGGCGGACGTATCGCCGCCCGACGCGACCAACGGTCGTCGTCTGCCTCGACGGGTCGGCGTTCGAGTAAATCGAGCGAGCGATCGCGGCCGGCGTGGCGCCGTATCTGCAGTCGCTCGTGCAGTCGAAGTTCTTCGGCTCGCCGACCGCGGCGCTGCCGAGCTTCACCAATCCGAACAACGTCTCGATCGTCACCGGCGTGCCGCCGGCCATCCACGGCATCAGCGGCAACTTCTTCCTCGATCGCGCGACCGGCGAGGCCGTGATGATGAACGACGCCTCGTTCCTGCGCGCCGACACGATTCTGTCGGCGTTCGCGAAGGCCGGCGCGCGCGTGGCGGTCGTCACCGCCAAGGACAAGCTGCGGCGGCTGCTCGGTCACGGCATCGATCCGTCGACGGGCACGTGCGTCTCGACGGAAGCGAAGGGCGTTCCGGTGTATTCCGCGGCGCTCAGCGAGGAGACGCTCGCCGAAGGGCGCGGCTGCTCGAGGCTTCGTCGCCGCGGCCGCCGGAGCTGATGTATCTCTCGACCAGCGACTACGTCCAGCACAAGCACGCAGCCGGGCGACGAGGCCGCCAACCGGTTCTACGCGGCGGTCGATCGATCACTAGCGGCGATTGATCGCCGCTGGCGCGACGCTCGTCGTGACCGCGGATCACGGCATGCGCGCGAAGGCCGACGAGACCGGCGTGCCGAGAGCGATTTACCTGCAGGAGATGCGTGGACGAGTGGCTGGGTGCCGGTGCCGCGCGCGTGATTCTTCCGATCACCGACTCCTACGTGCTGCACCACGGATCGCTGGGATCGTGCGCGATGGTGTATCTCTCATCGCCAACCGATGCGGACGCCGTTGCCCGGCGAATCGCCGGCTCTGCCGAGCGTCGATCTCGCCGTGCCGCGCGATCAGGCATGCCGCGGATTTCCAGCTACCCGCGGATCGCATCGGCGACATCGTCGTGTTTCGCGACGGCGAGACGGTGATCGGGACGCGTCCAGCCGATCACGATCTGTCGGCGCTCGACGCGACCGCTGCGTTCGCACGGCGGCCGGTCCGGAGCAGCTGGTCCCGCTGCTCGCCAACCGCGCGATCGATGTGCCGGCGAGCCGCCAGCTCCGGAACTTCGACGCCTTCGACATCGCGCTCAACGGGGCGGGACGCCTCGACGGGCGTCCCCGACGAATCTGACCGACCCGTACAGCCGTGTCACCGCGCATACCAGGCCGCGCGGTGATCTCGCCGCGGCCATTCTTCAGCGACACTTTGACGCTGTGCCAGCCGGCGGTGTCCACGCCGCGCGGCGTGTAGGTGAGAGGTACCGCGCGCGCATCTCGTCGAGCGCCCGTGCGAACAGCTCGCGCAGCTGCCGGTCCGACGTCGCCGACCAGGCGCGGCCGCCCGCCGCCTGCGTGAGCCGATCGAGAAACGGATCGGACTCCACACGGACCGCATGAATGACGACGCCCGAGCGGCGCACCGTGTCGCAGGACCGCATCTTCGGTGAGCCAGCTCACCGTGTCGTGACCGTCCGTGAAGACCAGCAGCAGCGAGCGGGCGCGGTCCCGGGATCCAGCTGGACGGCGACGTGCACCGCGTCGCGCAGCGCCGTCGAACCGCTCGCCTCCATGTTCCTCAACGCCGATCGGATCTGCATGCGATCGGTCGTCATCGGCACCGCGAGCACGATCTGGTGCGAGAAGGTCACCAGTGCCGCGCGGTCGTGCGGGCCGCAGCGCGCCGGTGAACGCGTCACCGGCCTGGACGAGCTGCGCCAGGCGCTCGCCGTACAGGCTGCGGCTGACGTCGAGGACGAGCGTGACGTTGAGCGGCAGCCGATCGACGAGCACGCTTTCGACCTGCTGCGCGACGCCGTTGTCGGTCAGTGCGAAGTCGGACGAGGTGAGACCCTGTACCGGCTGGTTGCCGCGCATGACCGAGACGTCGATCTCGACGATCTCGACGCCGCCTGGAAGATCTGCGGCGGCTGCACCGCGAGCGCGACGAACCACACGGCCAGCGCGAATCTCATCGGACCGTCCACCGCGTCACGCAGCCACTGCAGCGCGTCCCGATCGAATTCGCCGAGGTGATAGGTCCCACCATGGGTCCTCGTCCACGCCCTCGAGCGAGATGAGCTCGCGCGCCAGCTCGCGCGCGCGATCGGCATGGCCGCGCGCCAGCTCCACGCGGCTCAACGCGACGAACGGCGTCTGATGTCGATCGCCGAGGCGGTGCGCCGCCTCGTACTGGCTCGCCGCTTCGTCGAAATCGCGCTCGCGTTCAGCCAGGCCGCCAAGAAAGAGGTGCGCGAGATAGCGCGTGGCGCTCGTCAGTCGCGTCTTGCAGCACACCGGTCAGATCCGTGCGTGCGCGGGCGTCGCGCTGCTGCACGCGCAGCCACCCGAGGTGAAGACGCGCGAGGGCCAGATGCGGATCGAGGTCGAGCGCGCGGCGGTATTCGTCGGCGGCCGCCGCAAACGCACGGGCGACTAGGTCGGCATCGTGCGCTCGGCGGGCATACCTGGCCGCTGCGCCGCCGCCGACGGCCGCTGGGTGTACCGAGCGCCGAGCTCGAGCATGATCCCTTTCTGGAGGATCAGCATGGGATCGCGCGGAAATCTTCCGAGCGCCTCCCGTGCATACCGCTCGGCCTCGTCGAACCGTGCGCTGCTGCTGAAGAGCGAAATGACGAAGCGATACCAGTGCAGCCTGACCGCGTCGGCGTGCCCAGTCTCGCCGCGCCTGGCCGACAGCGTGTCCAGCAGTTCCGCCGCGTAACTCAGTTGAACCGTGGTCTGGATGGGGCAGCGAGCTCAAAATCGCGGCCCCAAGACCCGTGTGGAGCATGAGCGCTGCGACGAGTCGATCCGACGGCGGCTGCTGCAGCGCCCACTGCCGCCGCGCCTCGGTCAGCGTCGACGCGGGCCAGCGCGCGACGCGCTGGATCGCCTCGTTCTGATTGCCGGCGCGCATGCTCGTCGACCGCGCCTCGCGTAGTCGGCGCGACTCTGGGCGAAGGCCGGACCTGGACATCCGCAGAGATACATCGCCGCCGCCACAACGAGCGTGCGATTCACGAGAGGATTCTAGGAGACAACGAGCCTTCGACGCGATTTTGGCGACAACGAGCGTGGTGAACGAGGAGACACATAAAGGTCATCAGTCAACAAGCACACGAAACCACGAAAACACGAAACCACGAAAACCTAAATGATGACGCGTTCTAGAGTGTGGAGTCCTGGCAGGTCGTCGACGTGCGAACCGAGCGATCGTAGTTCGCGCGCCAGTGTTCCGCCTGGTCCATGGCGACGATCAGGTTGCCGAAGCGTTCCGTGCGCAGCACGTCAGTCTGGCGGACGACGCGAAGCTCCCAGTTTTCGGCACGCGGATCCTTCAGGAGGAGACACGACGTGCCGTCCGGAGTTGCCACAATCGTGCAAGCGGAACTTCACCCGTGCACTGGGAACCTTGTTCGCGCGAAAGGCGTGAAAGCTGGGACGGCCGCGACTCTATCACGAAAGAGTGTAGACCCGCGGCCTCCCACTGCCCCGATCCCGCCGGCGATTTCGCTGACCTGCTGAAAGCCGTTGTCAAGCAGGACGCTCGCGGCGATCGCGATCGGTAGCCGCCGGCGCAATGCAGCAAAAGCGGACGGTCTGTCGGCAATTCATGCAGACGCTGCGTCAGCGTATTGAGCGGAAGGTTGATGCTCGCGGCGACGTGCTTCTGTTCGTGCTCGTGAGGCGTCCGCACATCAATCGAGATCGGCCCGCCGCTCTCGAGACGCGCCCACGCGCGGTGGCGCTGAGACGCTCGGTCGTTTCGGTGAGATCCGGCCGTGATGCGAGGCTGGTCAGGCCGTTCCTCAAGAATCCCGCGATGCGATCGAACCCGATGCGTCCAGAGCCGTGTCGCCGACTCGCTCTCGCGTCCGGGATCGGCGATGATGACGATCGGCCTGTCGCGGCTGAGGATCGGTGCCCGCCCACGTCGCGTGCTGGCCGCCGAGGCCGATGTTGATGCTGCCGGCGAGATGCGCGGCGGCGAAGTCGCCCGGATCGCGCGTGTCGAGGATCTGCCCGCCGGCGTCGCTGCAGCGCGAGCACCTGCATCGAGCGTCATCGGATTGCAGCTCGCGCGCGAGCGACTCGTCGAGCGTCGGCCGTTCCTGGCTGTTCAACACCGCGTCGTAGGTGAAATGCGGCGGCGCGTCCGGCTGATCGGCGGTGACGAGCTCGACGAACGCCGCTTTCGTCATCGGCTGCAGCGCGTAGTTCGATCGCCGCTGCTCGCCGATGGTCGGACACGGTTTCCTTGCTGATCGCCTTGCCGCAGAGCGAGCCGGCGCCGTGCGCCGGATAGACGAGGCTGCAGTCCGGCAGCGGCAGCAGTTTGGTTCTGCAGCGAATCGTAGCAGCAGCCCGCCGAGATCGGCGGCCGACCAGCCGAGCGCGACGCGCAGATCCGGACGGCCGACGTCGCCCACGAACAGCGTGTCGCCGGTCAGCACGGCGTGCGGTTCGGTCGCGCTGCGATCGAGATCGAAGACGAGGATCGAAATCGACTCCGGGCGTGTGGCCCGGCGTCTGCGAGCGCCGTCAGCCGGACGCGTCCGAACTCGACGCGAGTCGCCGTCGTGCGAGCGGCGTGAACGCGTACTCCGCCTTGCCGCGGCGCCGAGATAGATGGTCGCGCCGGTGCGATCGCGCAGCTCGAGATGACCGGCGACGAAGTCGGCGTGAAAGTGCGTGAGGAAGACGTGAGCGATCCGCAGCTCGTGCTCGTCGGCGAACGCCAGATATTGATCGATGTCGCGCTGCGGGTCGACGACCGCGGCCGTCTGCGTCTGCTCGTCGCCGATGAGATACGACGCGTGCGCGAGGCAATTCAGATAGAACTGATGGAGGATCATCCGTCGGCTGAGGTCTCCTGCTCAGTATACGCGGCGTGCGGCCTGATTCTTGCGAGCATCAAAGGGCCAATCACAGGAGGTCTCAGTGCTGGATCGGCAACGATTGACCCTCGTATGCATGCGTCGCCCTTGGTGATGGCGACGATGATCGCTGGCTGCGATAACAACCAGCCGACCACGCCGGGCCCGAACCCACCTGTTGCGACCGTTCAATCCGTCGCCGTCAGTGGCACAGCACCGGCGGTTGGCGCCACCACGCAGTTCACCGCCGTCGCCACGATGACGGGTGGCACCACGCAGACGGTCACCGGTCAAGCCACATGGTCGTCGTCGAACACCGCAATTGCCACGGTCAACGCCAGTGGCATGGTGACCGGCGTGGCGCCCGGCGAAGCGGATGTCACTGCGACGCTTATCAGACCGTCGCGGGTGCGCTGCACGTGAGGATTGCGGCCGACTCGCGCACGCTCTCGATCACCGGCACGGTGACCGACGGCACGACGGGCGGCGCGTGCTGCCGAACGTCGATGTGCGGGCCGCCGAGCGGCGGCAAGACAACGACCGCGAAGACCAACGAGCGCCGGCGCGTATGCGCTCAACGGCATCGCTGCCGGGCTGGTCGTGTTGAGCGCCGCGCCGGTCAGCTACGAACCGAAGACGAGTGAACGTCACGCTCTCGGCCAACTCGGTCGTCGACATCGTGCTGACGCGGACCTCGCGCACGTTGTCGGTGAACACGACGTCGTTCGCGTTCCACGGCCGGCGGCGGCGCCAACGTGGTCACGCGTCAGTTCATCAGCGACCGGATGTGCGTGGACTGCGAAGAGCAACGATGCGTTCATCACCATCACTGCGCGCGCGACCGGCGTGGATGCCGGAACCTGTCACGTTCTCGGTCGCGGCGAATCACGGACGTGAGCCGCGTCGGCACGATGACGATCGCCGGAAGACGCGGTAACGACGTCACGCAGGCGCCGCCGGGCCGGAGCCCATCGTGCAAGCCTCCTTCGACGGCACTTTCAGGACGCCGACGCCAGACCATCGGCAGCGGCTGCTCGTCCGGCGGGCTGCTCGCCGGGTCGGGATCGACGGAAGCCAACCAGCCGAATACGCTCGCGAACGGGTGCTCGGATGGTGGAGAACTCACGCCGCGCTCGTCGAGGCGATTCAGATTCGCACGTTCGACGGGTCGCAGCTGGCGGCCGGAAAGCTCCCCTCACGGTCGAAGCCGGCTCCGCTTGATGCGTGTCGAGCGGACGCGTCCGGCTGTTTACCGCCTTCGACGCGCGCAATCCCGTCTGGACCGCGAGCGGCGACATGGCGGTGGGACGCCACGCTCTCCGGCAGCCTGATCACGCTGGCCGGCTTCAATTGGCCCGCGGGAGGCGGGGAGTTGCAGGCGGTGCGCGTCGCATTCTCCGCGGACGGACCGATTCAGTTCGTCGTGCGCCCCCGGCCCCAACGACGACACCGACGACCTCGTGTTCCGCATCCGATAACGCGCGTGCCCTCCGACGGCCGGCGGTGCGATACTACCGCCGGCATTTTCGCCGACGCCTTCGCCTGGCGAGCGCGCGAAGAAGGCGGAGGCTCACGCGTCATGGCGAATATTAACACGCGGCGAATTTTTCCGGATTGAGCGCGGCGCTCGCGGGCGCGTTCACGCTCGGCCGGCTGCCTGCGCTCGGGCCCGTCTGCGTCGGCGCAGACGCCGCAGGGTTCTGCCGGCGGCGCCGGGGCCGGAACCCGATCTGTCGTCGTGAACGCCGAGTGTCTGCACGAGCGATGCGGCGCAGCCGCGCGCCGAGGCGTTCGCCGTGAAGAACGGCCGCTTCATCGCCGTCGGATCGACCAGCCGACGTCCGCAACCTCGCGACCGGCCGCACGCGGATCGTCGACGCCGCAGCGCATGACGGTGACGCCCGGGTTCATCGACGCGCACTCGCATCCGAGCGGCGTCGAGGAGCTGTACGGCGTCAACACCAACCTGCGCACGGTGCGGGAGATTCAGGCGGCGATCAGGCAGAAGGCGGAGAGCAGCGCGCCGGAGGTCTGGATCAACGGCTTCATGTTCGACGACACCAAGCTCGATCGTCCGCTGACGCGCAAGGATCTCGACGAGGCGACGACCGACGCATCCGGTGTCGGTCGCGCACCGCGGCGGCCACACGACCTTCTACAACAGCAAGGCGTTCGAACTGGCCGGCATCACCGCGGGACACGCCCGATCCGCCGGACGGCCGCTTCTTCAAGCGACAACGGCGAGCTGAACGGCCGCGTCGCGGAGAACGCCCGCGACGTGTTCGAGCAGCGTCGGCAGGCGCGAGACGTTCACGCCCGAACAGCAGCGCGACCGCGCGCGCAACGGCATGGCGCACATGTCGCAGCTGTTCAACGCGGCCGGTCTGACGACGGTGCACAACGCGATGGCGACCGACGCCGAGCACGATCCTCGCCTACGAGGACTGCCGGCAAGAACGGCGAGCTGACGCACCGCGCCTACATGATGGTCAGCGCGCCTGACGGCGTTCGCGCGGCCTGAAGGCGGCCAACATCTACACCGGCTTCGGCGACGAGTGGATCCGCGTCGGCGGCGTGAAGTTCGTCGCCGACGGCTCCGCGTCGGAGCGCACCATGCGGATGAGCACGCCGTATGTCGGCACCAACGACTACGGCATCCTCGACGATGACGCAGGATCAGATCCACGAGGCGGTCGACGATGCGCACAGCCACAGCTTCCAGGTCGGCGTGCACGCCAACGGCGACGTCACCATCGACATGGTGCTGAAGGCCTACGAGCGCGCGCTGCAGAAGTGGCCCGATCCGAACCGCCGCCATCGCATCGAGCACTGCACGCTGGTCAATCCGGATCTGATCCGCCGCATCAAGGCGAGCGGCGTCATCCCGACGCCGTTCTGGACCTACGTCTACTACCACGGCGAGAAATGGACCCAGCACGGCGACGACGAAGGTCGAGTGGATGTTCGCGCACCGCTCGTTCCTCGACGCCGGCATCCGCGTGCCCGGCGCGTCCGGACTACACGCCGGGGCCGTTCGAGCCGCTGATGGCGATCCAGAGCATGGTCACGCGCAAGGACTACAAGGGCCGCGTCTGGGGCGCGAGCCAGAAGGTCGACCGTCGACGAGGCGCTGACGATCGCCACGATCAACGGCGCCTACGCCTCGTCGGAGAGAACACCTGAAGGGATCGATCACGGCCGGCAAGCTGGCCGACTTCGTGGTCCTCGAGAAGGATCCGCACGACGTCGATCGCCGATCGAGATCATGAACATCAAGGTGAACCGGACGGTGGTCGGTGGGAAGACCGTCTATCCACTGAATTCGTGACGGATTTGTGATTCGGGATTCGGGGTTCAGGCGGTTCAGGATTCGGATTGATCACTGCAAATCCAGAGTCCCAAACCCCGGAATCCTGACTGCGGCTACTGGTTTCGGCGTAATGACGAGTATGTGCGCCGCGGTATTCGGCGACTCGACGGATTCGATGCCGCTCAGTCGTGAGCGCGGCGCCGCTGGCTTCGCCGAGGTCGCCGGTATCGCACCGACTGCACGCGATAGATCAGTTCTCCGTCGAGGCCGGTCGGCTTCACCAGGGATCTCGATCGACGCTCATGTCCTCCTGAAACGCACAAATCGGAGCGTTTGCCCGGTGGCGGACGAGCTTTCCTGAAGCACGTCCCACGCCGGCCCGTTCTCCTCCGCGGCCTGCCCGGTGAGGAGTGAGGCCGACGCCGCTGCTGATCGTGGTCCGCAGGCTCTTGTAGATGTCGATCTCGTGCGCGAAGCTGGCCGCATCGGCTTCCGACAGTTCGTCGCCGCGGAAGCACAAACCCAGCGCCGACGCCATGCGGCTCCGCACGTACGAGCGAGAGGTCCGGCGACTCGTGCAGCGGTTCGGTGTCGTGGTTGGTGACGAACGACAGCAGATACGCCGGCGAAAAGACGGCGCTCAGGCCCTCGACGTTGTGGCGGACGTGCGCGGACGGCGCGGTGCGATCGTCCATCCACGCGACGTCCGAGTAGCGCGCACCATCCCGAGGTCCAGCCGGTTGCCGCCGCCCGAGACGTTCTCGAATATCACGCGCTGGGATAGCGCCTCGCGCAGCGTGGCCAGGACGTCGTACAGGCCGCGCACGTGGGCGAAGTTGCCATCCCTGCCGCCGTGACCGTGGCCGTCGCGGTCGCAGTTGATCCAGCCAGTTGTTGTCCCACTTGATGTAGTCGGGCTGCACCTCGTCGATGAGTGTGCCGATGCGATCCACGAGCCAGGTGCGACCGGCGCTCCCGGCGAGACAGATCTGCGCCAACGCGCTCTGATCCGTGCTCGCCATCATTGGTCGCGAGCCACGCCTCCTCCACACCGGCCTCGGCGAGGATGGACAAGTCGATCCGGCTCCGGCTCGACCCAGAGGCCGAACTGCATGCCGAGGCTCCGCGCGTAGTCGGCCAGCGGTCTCAGGCCGTCGGAAACCGCTCCGGATCCGGCCTCCACGATCCCAGGCCGGCGCTGAAATCGAGAGCCCTTGCGAATCGTGGCGTTCGTACCACCCGGCATCCATGACGAAGAGTTCCACGCCGAGCGGCGCGGCGCGCTCATCTCGGTGCGCATGGTGCGTCTCGTCGATCTGCGTCGCGTAGGCGAACCAGGTGTTGTAGGTGACGAGCGGCATGAACGGGCCGGCCGGCGCGGATCCCGTTCACGGTGTGACGACTGCAGCGCGGCGGTCGCGTCCGACCAGATCGCCGCCGACCACGCCGAAGACCACGTGCGGACCGTCGAACGGCTCGCGCGGTCGTCGTCGCCATCGCGGCCAGACCCAGCGACACGTCGAGGCCGCTTCTTCCGCGAGTGATGCTGAGCGCCCACGCGCCCGACCACATCAGCGCCGCAAAGAATTCGTCGCGCTCGCCGTCGATCGCGAACCACGGCACGGTGCGCTCCGACGATCGGCCGTCGGCGCCGAGCGTGAGCGTCTCACCGTTTTCGAACGTCTTCTGCTGCAGCGTGAACGCGGCGTCGCTGCGGACGCGTCGGCGGCGCTGCCCTGCAGACCGTTCACCCAGCGAACCTGAGCCCGGCGGGACCGAAATCTGGAGCGCGTTCAGATCCGACAGCTCGCGCGCGTTGTCCGCCGGCGTGAACGTCGTCCACGCCTCGAAGGCAGGCGAGCCGTTGACGATCGCGTAATGACGAGTCAGCCGCAGCCCCGCGGACGCGAGCTCGAAGGTCGCGTTCAATCGCAGTCGATCGCCCGACGTGTCGACGGTCGCGTCGTGAAACTTGAAGCCGGCGGCGCGGTTGCCGAAGGGAAGCGATTGATCGCCGAGATGGATGAGGTTGTCAGCGCGCGCTGCCGGCCCACGCGACGCCGGACGATGTGGTCAGGCTGACGATCGAGAAATCGCGGCTCGCGTCGATGGCGAGCTTGAGGGTCGTGCCGCCCGCGGTCAGCGTCCACGTGCCGGCGCTTTCGTCGTGGGTTATGGAGGCATCGCCGCTGGAAGCGACGACCGCGGCCGTGACCGGCGCGCGACCGAGAGACACGGCCGCCAGCAGTGCCAGCAGCATTCGAGACGACAGTCGACGCATCAACTCGTGGCTCTCAGCATCGCACGGCTTGGACCAGAGTGTTTGCGCAAGGTTTAGCCGCGAGCGGCATCGCGGTTAGACTGGCGCGCGCGCGTTTGGTTCGTTGTTCGTGTCCCGCAGAGTGCGACCATGTCAGAATCAGCGGCGCCGCGCGCAATCTTTTCTGTGAACGAATGCCCGTGGCACCGACGATAAACGCGTAAACGGCATTCGAAACGGTTCGAGGACACCGTGCCGCCCCCGAGGACGCCTCAGTGGTGTGTCTCCTCGGATTTACTACCGGGCCGCTCCGTTGTCGCGGCCCGAAAGCGCGGTCGAAGGCTGGTTTGTAACCAGCATGTTCCTCAGTTGATACACGCCGTTAGGATAGGATTCGCCCCATGCGCCATCTCCGATTCCTGTCCGTAGTTGCCGCGGCTCTGGCCGCGGCGACGCTGCACGCCCAGCGGCCGCAGCCCCGATACGACGTTCTGATCAAGAACGGCCGCATCGTCGACGGCACAGGCGCGCCCTGGTTCCGCGGAGATGTGGCGATTGCGGGCGATCGACTGGCCGCCGTCGGCCCGCTGCCCGGCGCCACTGCGCCCCTCACCATCGATGCGACGAACCTGGTCGTGGCGCCCGGCTTCATCGATCTCCTCGGCCAGTCTGAGTTCAACGTGCTGGTCGACGGCCGCGCGGCGAGCAAGATCCTGCAAGGCGTGACCACCGAGGTCACGGGCGAGGGATCGGCGATCGCGCCGGTCAACGACCGCATGATCAGAGGACGCGCAGCCATCGCACGCGCACTTCGGCGTCGCGCAGGATTGGCGTACGCTCGGCGACTACTTCAAACGTCTCGACGAGCGATCTCGTACGGCGATCAACGTCGCGACGTTCGTCGGCGCGGGCGGTGTGCGCAACTACGTCATCGGCAAGGACGATCGCCGTCCGACACCGGCTGAGCTCGACCAGATGCGGCAGATCGTCGCGCAGGCCATGGAGCAGGGCGCGCTCGGCCTCAGCACGTCGCTCCAGTACGTGCCCGATCGCTTTGCGACGACCGACGAGATCGTCGAGCTGGCCAAGGTCGCCGCACGCTACGGCGGCGTCTACTTCACGCATCAACGATCCGAGAGCGCGCGGATCTTCGACTCGCTCGACGAGAGTCTTCGCGATCGCCGACCGCGCGAGCATCCCGGCGGAGATCTGGCACCTCAAGACCGCCTACAAGCCGCGAGCTTCGGCAGGATGGCCGGAGGTGCTGCGCCGCATCGAAGACGGCGCGGGCGCGCGGCCTCGACGTCACCGCCAATCAGTATCCACACGATCGCGCGTCGAACGGCCTCGATGCGTGCCTGCCGCTCTGGGTCCGCGAGGGCGGGCTCGACAAGATGCTCGCGCGGCTGAAGCGATCCGGCGACGCGTGAACGCATCAGGCAGCGACATGGACGATGCAACCGCGACGGCGTGGGAGAACCAGTGGCAGGGCGCGAACGGCGGCGACGGCGTGATGCTCTCGTCAGTGCTCAACCCGGAGCTGCGCGAAGTACGAGGGGATGACGCTGACGCAGATCGGCACGCGCGATGGGCAAGGATCCGCGCGACGCGGTGATGGATCTCGTCATCGCCGATCGCGGCGAGAGCTCGGTCGATCACCGCGATCGCGAGACGAAGCGACGTGCGGACGGCGCTCAAGGCATCCGCTGGTCGGTATCGGCACCGACTCGGGCGCGCAGGCCGAGGACGGCAAGCTGTCGGAGTCGAAATCGCATCCGCGCGCGTGGGGATCGTTCCCGCGCATCCTCGGCACGTTCGTCCGCGAGGAGCAGCTGCTGACGCTCGGAGGAGGCGGTCCGCAAGATGACGCTCGAAGGCCGCCGACCCGCGTCCATCTGGGCGAGCGCGGCGTCCTGAGGTCCGGGCTGATGGCCGACGTCACGGTCTTCGATGCCGCGACGATTCGCGACGTCGTCCACCTTCGAAGATCCGAAACACTATTCGGTCGGCATCAGGCATGTCTTCGTGAACGGCCGTCGTGTCGTCGCCGACGGCGCGATTACGAGCGATCGGCCTGGACGCGCCGCTGAAAGGCCCGGGCGCGCGGTAGCGCGCAGCTGTCGTGCCCGAATGGATCGTCGACCTCTTCGCGCGCTATGGCTACGCTGTGGTCTTCTTCGGCGTGTTGCTCGAGAACGCCGGGCTGCCGGTGCCTGGCGAGACGGCGCTGCTCGCCGGCGCGGCGCTCGCGCACTACGGCCGGCTGTCGCTGCCGCGCGTCATCATCCTGGCGACTGCCGGTGCGATTGTCGGCGACAACCTCGGATTCTTCGCCGGCCGGCGCCTCGGCCGCGGTCTGATCGAGCGGCACGGCTGGCGCGTCGGCCTGACGCGTCTGCGGCTCGATCAGTTCAACCGGTTCTTCACGCGTCACGGGCCGAAGACCGTGTTCATCGCGCGCTTCATCACCGGGCTGCGCGTCTTCTGCGCGGTGCTCGCCGGCGCGAGCCATCTCGGCTGGCCGACGTTCCTGTTCTACAACGCCACCGGCGCGATCGTCTGGGCGACGGTCATCGGCCTCGTCGGCTACGCGCTCGGCGAGAGCTGGGATCGGCTGGAGCGGGTGGTCGGCCGGAGCGGCCTGATCGCTCTCGCCGTCGTCGCCGCGATTGCCGCGGTCGCCATCCTGCGCGCGCGTCGCGCGGCGCGGCAGCAGGCGCTGCCGCCGGAGTCGCGACGTCATCGTGATCACACTCACGTCCGGCTTGTCGTACATCGATCTCTGTTTCTCGGAACGTGCCGCGCATCATCGCGCACCGTCGTCGTGCACGGACCCGGCGGCGTCGCGCTGATCGATCCCGGTCCGAGCAGCACGCTGCCGCGGCTGCGGCGCAGAGCTCGAGCTCGCCGGGATTGTCGATGGCCAGACGTCGCGCGCTCATCTGACGCACATCCACCTCGATCACGCCGGCGCGGCCGGCACGCTCGTCCGCGAGCGTCCGCGATCTGCGCGTCTGCGTGCACGAGAAGGGTGCGCCGCACATCATCGATCCGGGCAAGCTGCTGGCGAGCGCGCGACGCGCCTCTGCGGCGACGCGATGGACCGGCTGTGGGGCGAGTGCGCGCCGGTGCCGGCCGGCGCGCGTCGAGGTGCTCAAGGGCGGGGAGCGGTTCTCAGCCGGCGGACGTGAGTTCGAGGTGGCGTACACGCCCGGCCACGCATCGCATCACGTCAGCTACCTCGCGCCGATACCGGCATCGCCTTCGTCGGCGACACCGCCGGCGTGCGGTTGACATCCGGCGGCTTCAACATGCCGCCGACGCCGCCGCCCGACATCGACCCTCGAGATCTGGCGTGACAGCCTGGCGCGGATCGAGCGCTGGAATGCCGGAGACGCTGTTCATCACGCACTTCGGTCCGCACACGCCGACGCGGACGCACCTGAGCGAGATGGCCGATCGACTCGACTGGGTGAGCGGCCTCGTCGAAGGTCTCACTCGCGCGGGACGGGACCGACGAGGAGCGCGAGGCGTGGTTCGCCGACGAGGGTCGGCGCGAGCTGCAGCGGCCGCGCCAGCGAGGCCGACGCCGAGGCCTATGAGATCGCCGGCCGGTTCGATCTGAACTGGCAAGTGGCCTGGCTTGCGATGCTGGAGGAAGCGGGGAGTGTCTTGATGGGACTCGGGACTCGGGATTCCGGGATTCGGGATTCGATCGATCAATCCCAGGTCCCAGTCAGAATCCCGATTCGGTTTAGACGCGTGGCGCGCGCTGTTCGACGGCGGCGGCCGACCGCCGCGGATCGACCATCGAGTCGCAGCGCGAACCGCTTGCGGCACCGACTTCGATCCGGCGACACGCAGTAAACGGCGGACAGGACGCGTCCCTGGCAAGCGAGGCCGGCAGCGCGTCGCTCTCGCGCCCGTCGCGTTCGAGCTGGAACTGCACCAGCCGATGAGGCGGAATCGAGACGGCGTTCTGGCGCTCGACACATACGCCCGTGCTCGCTGACGTTGCGCGCGACGACGGTCGCGAGCAGGTGGTGCCCTGCTGATCCTTCCAGGTCAGGCGGGCCGGCAGCGTGACCGCACGCCGCTCCGACGAGCGCTTGCTCGTGTCGCGTTTGGACTGTTTCGGCGGCTCGGGCGTCGTCCGGATCTGTTTCACGAGTTTCTCCCGGGGGATGCGTATGCCCGGACGTGTATCAAAGTCCAGGCCCTGTGCAATCCTGGGGATCGAGAGCAGCAGTCAGACGACGTAATCCTATATGTTTCAGCGGGTTTATGATTTTTGTGAAGGGATTCAAATCCGCGTGCAACTAGGCTACTTAGTATCCAATATCAACGTAAACTGAGTATCCAGTATCCACTACCAGTATCGACTTCCAGCTCGCGCATCGAACCCCAGCCGCCTCGATTTCGGGTACGGCCCCGGCGCGTCAGGCCCAGCGACCGGGCCGTCTCCGAGATGTTGCCGCCGGTCCGGTCGAGTGCCGCCTGGATCATGTCGCGTTCGGACCTGTTCGATTGCCGTCGCCAGGTTCGCCGGTGACCCGCGGCGCGCGCGCCGGGACCGGCCGCTCGGCAGCCGGCGTCGTGCCGATCTCCGGCGAGAGGTGCGGCGGCTCGATGGTCCCGCCCGGCGCGCGAGAGGCGACCGCGCGCTGGATCTCGTTCTTCAGCTGACGGACGTTGCCGGGCCACCAGTGCTGCGAGAACACGTCGAGCGTGTCGAAGCTCAGATTGGATGTCCGGTTTGCCGAGCCGCTCCGAGGCCTCGCGCAGGAAGAAGGTGCTCAAGATGCGGAATCTCCTCGCGCCGCTCGCGCAGCGGCGGCACGTGGATGCGGATGACGGCGAGCCGGTAGTAAAGATCCTCGCGGAACTTGCCTTCGGCGACCCGCTGCTCGAGGTCGGCGTTGGTGGCGGCGAGCACGCGCACGTCGACGCGCTGCGGCCGCGTGCTCGCCGATCGGCATGAATCTCCGACTGCTCGAGGAACCGCAGCAGCTTCGGCTGCACGTCGAGCGGCAGGTCGCCGATCTCGTCGAGGAACAGCGTGCCGCCGGCCGCGCTGCCGCACCAGACCCGGCTGATCGGACACGGCGCCGGTGAAGCTGCCGCGGCGATGGCCGAACAACTGACTGTCGGCGAGATCGCGTCCAGTCGTCGTGCAGTTGTAGGGCAGGAACATCGCCGCGCTGCGATGCGATCCGACATGGATCGCGCGTGCGATCAGCTCCTTGCCGGTGCCGCTCTCGCCGGTGATCAACACAATCAGATCGTTGCCCTGCAGCCGCTGGATCTGCTCGACGACCCTGGTCATCGCGGCGCTGGCCGAGAGAAATCCGGGCAGCAGCGGTTCGAGCGAACGGTCGACGGCGAGATCGACCGGCGGCAGCGGATCGATCGCGCGCGGCGCACAGGGCGAAGCCCTGGCGCGCAACGGCGGCGATCATCTTCAGCCGGCGCATCACCGGGTGGCCGACGGGACGCGGCGACGCGACGAGACCGAACCGCGCGCCTTCCGGATCGCGTCCGAGCGGTTCGATGATCATCGCGCCGCGACCGTAAGCGGTGCCGTGCCCGGCCGACCGCGCGAGCGTGCGCGCTGCGTCGTGGTCGCAGCCGGCGGCGCGCGACCACGCGAACGTCGCCGCCGGCGAGCTCGACGTAGACGACGCCGCAGTCGGCGTTGGCGGCTTCGAACAGCGCCGCCGCGGTCTCGCGGCCGAGCAGATCCGGCAGCGCCGCCGCGTCGACGATCCGCCTGACGATCGCGTCGTCGGCGTCGGCGGGCGAGATCAGATACTGGCCGGTGCCGACCGAGGTCAGGAGCGCCTGCGCCGTGCGGGTGTCGTCGACGTCGCGTTCGGCGCCGAGCTGGCTGAAGATGCCGAGCGCCTTGCTCAGATAACGTTCGGCGATCGAGCGGGCGCCGGTTTCCGCGACCAGCCGGCCGAGCGCCAGATGACTGAGCGCCGACTGGTAGCGCTCGCCGAGCAGATCGAGGAGCGTCGCGCTCTGCGCCATGTCGTGGTACGCGTCGGCGGCGTTCCCGTTTTCGCATGGAGCCCGCCGCGCAGCCGCAGATACTCGCCCCACGCCGCCGGCGCCACTTTCGGATCGAGGCACGTCGGCCGCGGCGCGCAGTCGCTTCTCGGCCTCGGGCGAGACGATTGGCCGCGGTCAGCGCTTCGGTCGAGATCAGGGTGGCCTGGAGCGAATCGAGCGGCGGCGCGCCGGCGGCAGAATCTCCTCGGCGCTCGTCATCGCTTCGTCGAGCCGGCCGCGGCGCAGGGCGAGCCGCGCGCTCAACACGCGCACCGACCATTCATGCCCAGTGGCTGGTCTGCCGGCCGTACGCGCCGTAGGCCTCGCTGGCACGTCCCAGGAAATCGCTCGCCGTTTCGTAGCGGCCGCGGATCAGGTGAATCTGCGCCAGCGTGTCGAACACCGCGCCGGTGGTCTCATGAAAGATGATCGGGCTGCGCACGTCGAGCGCGCGATGAAGCGCCTCCTCGGCGCGGCCGAGATCGCCGAGGCGGACGCAGATCTGTCCGAGCGTCGCGAGCGCAACTGCGAGGCCGTGGCCGGAGTTGTGCGCTTCGTGCAGCGACACGCTGCGTTCGGCCAGCGCGAGCGCCTGCTCGTAGCGGTGCTGCAGCATCATCACGTTGGCCTGGTTGCCGCAGACCAGGGCCAGGACATCGTCGGCGTGGACCCGCGCCGCGAGCGCTCGGCCTGGCGCAGCGCGCCCATCGCCTCGTCGTAGCGGCCGAGTTGCGCCAGCGAAATGCTCGACAGCGAATGGACGAGCGCGAGATGACGACGATCGCCGGCGGCGTGCAGCGCCGAGGCCGCCTTCGAGATGTGCTCGCGGACGATCGCGATGTCGCCGACCTGGCGGTAGCACTGGCCGAGCTCGTAGTGGGCGAGGCCGATGGCCCGCGAATCGTGCGCCGTGTCTGCCGCTTTCAGCGCGCGTCCGTGCAGCGCGATGGCGCGCGACTGATCGGCGCGCGCCCAGGCGAGGCGGCCCGTGCAGCCGCCACAGCGTCGACAGCCGGCCGAAGGGAATCGTGTCGCGAAACGTGTCGGGCGGACGGCCGAGCGCCGCCGCGGCCTGATCGAGATCGTCCTGCAGCAGCCATGCTTCAGCGAGCATGGACCGCACGGCGAGCTCTTCGTCGCGCGTCAGCGCGGATGACGATCGCAGCGCGGGGCCGAGCATCTGCGCGGCATCGGGACCGTCGCCGCGTTCGAGCGCCGCAGCCGCGCGTGTGAGGAGTGCCTGCACCGAGGACGACGGCACCGCGCGAGTATAAAACTAGAACCGAGAAGTGAAACCGCAGCGACTACGGTTTGAAAGGCTTGCCTTTGGTCGAGAGCCGTGCTTCGAGACGTGCGGTGCAGTCGCAGTCGCCGCACGCCCATGGTTCGTCGCCGTTGAGATCGCGGCAGCGCGCTGCGCGCGTGCGCGTCCTGCACCTTGAGCAGATCGAAAATATTCTTCCCAGTAGTCGCGCTCTTCCTGCAACGGCGTCGGGCAGTAGCACACCTCGACCCACTGCACGCGACCATCGTCGAGCTGACGCGCTTCGCTCATGTTCCTCAGGTATTCGTCGCCGGCGATCGATCCGTCACCCAGCGTGCCGTCGTCGATGGCGCGTGCGAGTGTATCGCCCCGGCCGTCTTTTACACGAGCTGTTACCAGATACCGCACGCCTTCGATTGTAGCGCGTGGCACCGCGATTGCTAACTAGCTCCAGCTTATGAGTAAGGAGGAACGGACGTGCTGAGAGTAATGACCGCCATGATTGTCGCCGTGTTTTTGTCGGGCATTCACGTCGCGGGACAACAGCCGACACCCGCATCGCAGTCCACACAGCCACCAGCGCCGGCCCAACCGCCTCCTAGTGTCGCGGCCGCCAGCCGAACAGATGCCGGCGCCGACACCGACCTCGACCCAGGCGCCCGCCGTGCCGGTCGCCCAGGTCGCGACGCCGGGCAGCGAGCTCGACCGATCGACGGCGAGCGCGCTTCTGGGGCGCATTGAAGCGATCGTCAACGACGCCCTGATGGACGAGTCATCGAAAGACAAGAAGGACAAGGACAAGGCGAAAGACAAAGACTCGAAGGCCGTGGGAACCAGCGGCAAGCTCGAAAAGCCAGGCAGGAAAGGTGACGGTCGACCGGGCCGATCTCGACGAGATCCTCGCCGAGGTCGCGTTGCTGAAGACGATGATCCGAAAGTAGAAGGCAGCCCTGAAGGGCTGCGCTACCGCCGGCGGCCTCTTTCAGGGCCGCCGATCATGACAAGCGTGCGGCGAGCGCGCCGATCACCTCTTCAGGCAGGCGTCATAGCCGAGATTGCGCAGCTCGGCGGCGACCGCGTCTGCTTCACTTTCCTGCGGCACGCTGATCGTGAACGAGTCACTGTCGCCGCGCGTGATCAATACGCGGTGCTCGTTGAGCGAAGCGACGAGATCGGTCCCCACCGAGATTCTGATGGCTTCGTCGTTGACTCGTGATTCCGTCAGGCGAGGCCGCGTCTCGCCGCTCCAGCCAAGCCGCGCGCTCAGCCATCCGACGGCCAGCCACGCGAGCTGCCGTTTCGTCGGCGCGATGCGCGATTTCCACGTCGCCCCGCCGCAGACAATCGATGTCCGGAGTCGCGGCACGCCTGAATCAACGCCTGCCGCAGCGGCGTCGAGCCGCCAGTTGACGTCGGCGAGATCGAGCCGGCCAGTGCAGCGATGCGACGGCCTGGACGCCGGCGCGGACGTCGCGCCAGCCGCGGCTGTCATAGAGGAACTGCCGCGCCATCGAGATGATGCCTTCGATCGGCGGCACGTCCGCGAGATCGTCGGTCCACCAGACCGAGGTCGGCACATCGCCGCGCAGCAGGCGGCGGACGATCGACGGCAGCGACTGCGTCCGCGCAGGCGGCACGGACGATCGACCTGCTCGACGCCGAACCGCGCCTGCGGCGGACCGAAGGTCACGACGCCGACGCTGACCGCTGACGGAGCCGCCGGCGGCCTCGGGCGCGCGTCGTGCTCGATGATCACGATCACCCGCGACGGATGCCGCGCGACCGACATCGTCGAGCGGCAGCGCCCGGCGGTTCGTCGGTATTGACGTCGGCCGCGAGCCGGCGCGGACAGGCGCTCGCGCACGACGACCAGGTTCGACATCACCGCGCGCGCGACGCGGCCTCTGTTGTCCGACGTCTCGCCAGAGCTGGGCCAGATCCGGCTCGATCGCGTCCGGCGTTGACGTCCGCCACGCGCGTTCGATACAGGGATTCCGCCATCGTCGACCCGTCGCTTCGATCAGGCGGTCCGCTTCGGCGGCCCCATTCACCAGCCGGATACGTCGGCATCGGCCCGGTCGTTTGCTCGCTCCAGCGATTGAGAATCGGCATCACCCATTGCCACGCGGCTTCGACCGCGTCGCGCCGCATGAACAGCGTCGGATCGCCGGCCATCACGTCGAGCAGCAGGCGCTCGTAGGCTTCGGGCGATCGGCCGCCGAACGTGCTGCCGTAGTGGAAATCCATCTGCACCGGATAGATGCGCACGCGCGGTCCGGGCACCTTCGAGCTGATGCCGAGCGCGAAGCCTTCGTCGGGCTGAATGCGGATCGACAGCACGTTCGGATCGAGCTGCGCGCGTCCGGGTTCGCGTTGAACAGAATCGGCGGCACGTCCTTCAGGTGCACCGAGATTTCGCTGGCGCGCTTCGGCAGGCGTTTGCCGGTGCGCAGGAAGAACGGCACGCCGGCCCAGCGCCAGTTGTCGATGAACACCTGCAGCGCGACGAAGGTCTCGGTGCGCGATTCGCGGCTTGACGCCGGCTTCTTCGCGGTAGCCGGCACCGGCGTGCCCATGTCGAAGCCGGCGGCGTACTGCGCGCGCACGACCTGAGTCGTCGACCGCCGGCGCCTGCGATCGGCCGCAGCGACTGGAGCACCTCGAGCTTCTCGTCGCGGACCACGTCGGCGTCGAGCGAATGCGGCGGCTCCATCGCCGACGAGCGCGAGCAGCTGCAGCGATGTGGTTCTGCACCATGTCGCGCAGCGCGCCGGCCTGCTCGTAGTAGCCGGCGCGCGTGCCGACGCCTTCTTCCTCGGCCACGGTGATCTGCACGTGGTCGACGTAGCTCTGATTGAACAGCGGCTCGAAGATGCTGTTCGCGAAGCGCAGCACCAGGATGTTCTGGACGGTCTCCTTGCCCAGGTAGTGATCGATCCGGTAGATCTGGCGCTCGTCGAACACCGCGCGCGATCGCGTCGTTGATCGCGCGCGCGCTGTCGAGATCGCGGCCGATCGGCTTCTCGACGATGAGCCGCGCGAACGGCGCGATCGGCGCGCTCGATCGACGAACCGCGCGCGGTGCGAGCTGCTTCACCGTCGGCACGAACAGCGTCGGCGGCACCGCGAGGTAGTAGATGCGGTTGCCGGGCAGGCTGCGCTCGTGCTCGATGATGTCGAGGCGCGCGCCGAGCGGCGCGAACGCGCGCGTCGTCGTCGATCGACGCGTTGACGAAGAACAGCGACTCGCGCGAACGGCTCGCCACGCGCGTCGTCGAGCGGCCGCCGCGAGAACTGCGTCGATGCCGTCCTTCGCGAACGTCGCGATACGCGTCGTCGGTCATCGTCGTTGCGGCCGACGCCGACGATGGCGACGCGCGGCGGCAGCAGGCCGTCGAGGTGCAGGTTGTAGAGCGCCGGCAGCAGCTTGCGATGCGCCAGATCGCCGGCGCCGCCGAAGATGACGAACGTGACGCTGGATCGATCGGCATCGGCATGGCGCTCGCCGGCCGAGCTGCTCGATCAGCGAATGCGTTCGGCGCGATCCAGCGCCGGACTCAGGCATCGCGCTTCTTCACGGCGTGGCCGCCGAACTGATTGCGCAGCGCCGCCAGCAGCCGCTCGGCGAAGGAATTGTCTCGACGCGATCGAAACCGCGTGAACAGCGCGGCCGTGAGCACCGGCAGCGGCATCGCTCGATCGATCGCTTCCTGCAGCGGTCCAGCGTCCCTCGCCGGAGTCGTCGACGTACGGCTTCGAGGTCCGCGAGATCGCGGTCTTCGGCCAGAGCGCGCGCCGTCAGCTCGAGCAGCCACGATCGGACGACGCTGCCGTGATTCCACGAGCGCGGCGACGGCGGCGAGGTCGATCTATGATGCGCTCGCATGCATCAGCTCGAAGCCCTCGGCGTACGCCTGCATCAAGCCGTACTCGATCCCGTTGTGGACCATCTTCACGTAGTGACCGGCGCCGTGCGTCGCCGACGCGGAGGTAGCCGTCCTTCGGCGCGAGCGTGCAGGAACATCGGCTCGAGCGCTTGCAGACTGTCGGCCTCGCCGCCGACCATCAGGCAGTAGCCTTCCTGCAGGCCCCAGATGCCGCCGCTCGTCGCCGGCGTCGACGTAGTGAATCTGTTTGGCGCGCAGCGCGTCGGCGCGCCGCACGTCGTCGTGAAAGTTCGTGTTGCCGCCGTCGACGATGGTGTCGCCGGCCGCGAGCAGCCGTTCCGAGCGCCGTCGATCGGTCGATTCTGTTGGTGCGCCGGCGGGCACCATCACCCACACGGCGCGCGGTGGCGAGAGCGCGGACACGAGCGCTTCGAGCGATGCGACGCCGCGCGCGCCTGCCGCTTCGGCGTGGCGCCACCGGCATCGGCGCTGCGGTCGTAGGCGACGATCTGCATGGCCGCCGCGCGTCGAGCCGCGTCACCATGTTCGAAGCCCATCCGGCCGAGTCCCAACGAATCCGAGCTGCATGAGCCGTCCTATCGAAGCCAAGTGCGAGCAGCGCGTCGGCGAGCGTCTGAAGAAGCGCCGGGTGGGCGCCGAGAGATGCACGCACGCGCGGCGTCCCGCGGCGTCGAGCGACGCGAAGTCGCCGCGGCCCTGCGCCAGTTCCAGCGTGCCGAACGAGAACGGCCTCGCCGGGAATCGGCAGGTCGTGCTGTGCCGCGGCGGTGATCAGGATGAACACGCCGGTGTTCCGGCCCGCCCTTGTGCAGTTGTCCGGTCGAGTGCAGGTAACGTGGACCGTAGCCGAACATCGTCGCCGCCTTCGTCCGATCGCGGACCGGCGCCGCAGCGACGCCAGTCCGTCGGCGAGCGTGCGATCGGGACCGACGTAGGCGAGCAGCGCCGCATAGTCGCCCGGCCGAATCAGCGTCAGATCGTTTCAGGATCCTGACCTTTCAGCTGTCCCCGCGCGGCCGCGCTCAACGTCAGGTCGATGCCGCCCGCGCGGTGCCTGGTCCAGGCGCCGGCAGCTTTCCCGTCGCCTTGTATTCATCGAGCAGCTTCTTCGTCGCGTCCTTCGCCGCGCGTACGTCCGGCTCGTCGAACGGATTGATCCCGAGCAGCGCGCCGGCGACGGCTGTGGCGATCTCCCCAGCGCATGAACTCCGCGCCGAGCGCCACCGGCTCGGGCATGTCGATGTCGATGAGCGGCTGTAGCGCCGCGCCGCCGCCGTTCGTGTCCCGTGTCTCGTCCGAAGCTGCGCGAACAGGCGATCCGATCCGTAGGCGGATGGATCGGCCGGCGGCTCGCCCGCGATCGGCACGACGCCCTTGCCGTGCTTGCCGGTGCGCCTCGGCGATCAATTGTTCGACCCAGAGACCGAACTCGTCGAGCGCGGGCGGAAGGACGAGCGTCAGCTTGTCGCGTCCGATCTTCGCGCCGGCGCCGATCGCGAGACCGAGCGCGACCGACGCTGATTCTTCGCCGCATCGAATCGATCCGGGTCCGAGGCGCGCGAGCATCGCCAGGCCCCACGCGACGAGCGCCTCGATGTCGATGCCCATCAGGGCCGCCGGGACCAGGCCGAAGAACGACAAGCGTGGAATAGCGGCCGCCGATATCCGACGGGTTGATGAAGGTATCGCGGAAGCGGTCCGCTCTGGCGCGCGCGGCGAGCGACGTGCCGTCATCGGTAATGGCGACGAAGTGCCGGCCCCAGTCCGCGATGCCCGCATCGACGAGCGTCTGCTTGAAATGGGCGGCGAGCGCGTTCGGCTCGATCGTTCCGCCCGACTCGCTGGCGAGAAGTAGAGCGTGCGCGCCGGATCGGTCGCGACTGCTCGAACCGCCGCGGGATCGGTCGAGTCGAGCATCTGAAGCGCGGCCAGCCCGGGCGACACCGATCACCGCGCGAATCACTTCGGGCGCGAGGCTCGAACCGCCCATCCCGAGCAGCACGACGCTCGGTGAAGCCGTCCTGTTTCACGGCGTCGGCAAACGCCTTCAGTCTCGGCATCGACTCCGCCATCAACCGCGGCGAACTCAGCCAACCCAACCGATCGGCGATTTTTTGCGTCGCCGCATCGCGGCTCCACACCGACGGATCGCGCCGCCACAATCCGACGGCGGCGGCGCTGCGCGGCCTCCGCGCTGGCGCCGATCGATCCGGCGAGCGGTCCGGGCGTCAGGTGCAGCGAGTCGTTGAGGTAGGCGCGCTTGTCGGCGAACGTGAGCATCCCGGTAGAATACTAGGTCCGCCTAAAGGCGGACACCACAAGTATGGTGTGAGTCGGACGTTACAACTATGGCGCGAGGATTCGAGAGCAAAGACGTCGAGTTCCAGCAGTCCGAAGCCGAGCGCACGAAAGACAGCGGTTCGCGAATCCTTACGCCTGAAGAACGCGCCGCGAAGGCGCGGCGCGAAACGATCGCGCTTGCGCTGGCGCGCGCCAGAGCCGACCTTGCCTCCGCCTCGCTCGGCCGGCGCAGTCGCGACATGCTCACGCAGGCCATCGCCGCGCTCTGAAGATCAGTTGAAGGCGTTATAAATGAAGGTCATGCGGCACGGCGGGCTTGTTGTCGGCGTTGCGCTGGCGGCGATCGCGTGCGGATCGCGGGATCGCGTCGATGCGTCCCGGGTGACGGCCTGGTCCAGCAACCGCGGCGACGCGCGCGCCAAACGCCGCGACCGCCCGGCGGGACGCGAGCGCGCCGCGCGTGGTCGTGCTCGGCGACAGCCTCACGGCCGGGCTCGGGCTGCCGCTCGACCAGTCGTATCCGGCGCTCGCTCCAGCAGCGTCTGAAGGAGGACGGGCTCGAACTATCAGAGTCGTCAACGCCGGCGTCTCGGGCGACACGTCGGCCGGCGGGCTCGTCGCGGCTCGACTGGGCGCTCGAGGGCGACGTCCGCGTGCTGATTGTCGCGCTCGGCGGCAACGACGGGCTGCGCGGCCTGCCGGCGGAAGAGCTGCAAGCGGAATCTGGCGCAGATCATCGAGCGCGCGCAGGCGCGCGGCATCACCGTCGATCCTGGCGGGCATGGAAGCGCCGCCGAACTACGGCCGCGACTACATCGTCGCATTTCACAAGGTCTATCCGGCGCTCGCGACGAAGTATCGCGTGGCGCTCGTGCCGTTCCTGCTCGCAGGGCGTCGCGGGCGACGAGACGCTCAACCAGGCGGACGGCATCCATCCGACGGCCGCCGGCGCGCGGATCGTCGCCGACAACGTGCTGGACGGTCCTGAAGCCGTCGCGAAGCTCGGAGACGCGCCACGATCATGATCGAGCTGCGCGAGGTCTCGAAAACCGTGATGAGCGGCAGCGAACCGCTCACCATCCTTCATCCGCTGACGCTTCAGATTCCGCACGGGCAGTTCGTCGCGATCGTCGGGCCGTCGGGCAGCGGCAAGTCGACGCTGCTCGGCCTGATCGCCGGCCTCGACGCGCCGATCGTCCGGATCGCGTGCTCATCGACGGCGTCGACATCACCGACGCTCGGCGAGGACGCGCTCGGCGAAGCTGCGCGGCGAGAAGATCGGGTTCGTGTTTCAGTTCTTTCACCTGATTCCGTCGCTGACGGCGTACGAGAACGTCGCGGTGCCGATGGAAATCGCCGGCGTCGCCGGATCGCGCGCCGCGCGCGCGAGCAGCTGCTCGAGCGAGGTCGGGCTGACTGGCCGCGCGCATCACTACCCGTCGCAGCTCTCGGGCGGCGAGCAGCAGCGCGTCGCGCTCGCGCGCGCGCTCGGCCAACGACCCGCAGATCGTGCTCGCCGACGAACCGACCGGCAACCTCGACAGCCGCCAACGGGCGCCACATCATGGATCTGCTGCGCGACCATCCACGCAGCGCGCGGCACGACCATCGTGCTCGTGACCCACGACGCCGAGCTCGCCGCGATGGCCGACGCGCGGCTCGTCCTGCGCGACGGCCGCGTGACGGTGGACGAACCGCGACTCGCCTACCGGCAGGCCGTTCAGCCGGAGTGAGCCGCCGCGATGATGTTCGTCCTGCGGATGGCGGTTCGCGAGACGCGGGCGTCGCTCGGCGCCTCTTCTTCTTCTTCATCTGCATCGCCGTCGGCGTCGCGCGCGATCGTCGCGCTGCGGTCGGTGATCCAGAGCGTGCGCGGCGTCTTCGGCACCGAAGCCAAGGCGCTGATTGCCGCCGACGTCGCTGATCGCGACCAACCGCGACTGGACCGCCGAGGCGCGCGCAGACCATCGACCGGCGCCTTGCCGACGCCGGCGCGACCGAGCGCACCGAGACGATCGAGACGCCGACGATGGTCCGGCCGGCGGACCGGTCGAAGGCCGGTGCGCGAAGATGGCGGAGCTGCGCGCGGTGCAGGCGGCGTTTCCGCTCTACGGCAGCGTTGAGCTGCAGGGCGGCCAGTCGCTACTCGCACGCGCTGCTCGCAGGACCACGGCGTCGCTCGTGCGGCCCGAGCTGCTGACGGCGATCGGCGTGCAAGGTCGGCGATCAGATCGCCATCGGCCAGGCGACGTTCACCATTCGCGGCGTGATCCGCGCGAGCCGGGGCGCGGGATGGGCGGAGTTCAGCCTCGGCCCGCGCGTGCTGCATCGACTACGACGACCTGCCGTCAACCGGGCTGCTCGGCTTCGGCAGCCGCGCGCGACGCGGCATGCTGCGTCAAGGTGCCCGAGGACCGGCATCGAAGCCGCTGGTCGCGGCGCTGCGGCGAGGATCTGCAAGGACGACTTCATCAACACGCGATCGTATCCGATCGACCGAGGATCAGGTCGGCCGCGACTTCGACCGCGCCGAGAACTACCTGAGCCTGGTCGGCCTGATCATCGTGATCCTCGGCGGCATCGCGGTGTCGAGCGTCACGCGCGTGTTCATCCTGCAGAAGATCCGCAGCATCGCCGTCCTGAAGTGCCTCGGCGCGCGCAGCGCGCAGATCATCGCGGTCTACATCCTGCAGGTGATGACGCTCGGGCTGGCCGGGCAGCCTGCTCGGCGTCGCGATGGCGCGCGCCGCGGTCGGCCGCGATCCCGCTGGCGCTCGGCGTCGTCGACGTCGCTGCTGGCGCGAGGCGCACTACGGCGTCACCTGGAGCGCCGCGGCGCAGGGCATCGGCATCGGCGTGCTGGTCTCGCTGCTGTTCTCGGTGGTGCCGCTGCTGCAGGTGCGGTTCATCAAGCCGTCGCTCCTGCTGCGCGACGAGACGCTGCGCCGGCGCGCGCGACTGGACCGGGCTCGCGGTGCTCGTGGCCGTGTCGCTGGCGCTGGTCGCGCTCACCGCGTGGCAGGCGGCGTCGCTCAAGGTCGGCGTCGTCGTGTGCGCCGGCTTCGCGGGGCTCGCGGTCGTGCTGCACCTGGCCGGCCGGGCGCTGGTCGCGCTGATCGCGCCGCTGGCGAATTCGCGGTCGTTTCCGCTGCGCCACGCGGTGCTGCACCTGTCGCGGCCGGGCAACCAGACGCGCGTCATCCTGCTCGCGGTCGGCCTCGGCGCGTTCTTCATCGTCGGCGTCGCGGTCGCTGCAGGCGAGCCTGCTCAGCGAGTTCTCGGTGCAGGTCGTCGGCCGACTCGCCGGACATGTTCCTGCTCGACGTCCAGCGCGGCCAGGCGGACGGCGTGCGCGCGTTCCTCGGCGACCCGGCGCACGGCGCGGGCGAGTTTCAGCTGATTCCGGTGCTGCGGGCGCGGGTGGTCGGCGTCGCCGGGTCGGGAGACGAACGCTGGACGGCGCCGACGAAGTGCGGCAGCGCGGCGTGTCGCTCGGCCGCGAGTTCACGATCACCTATCGCGACCACCTCGAAGCGAACGAGCGCGTCATCGCAGGGCGCGTTCTGGAGACGGTCCGTCGCCGGACGCCGGAGGTGTCGGTCGAGACGCGCGATCGCCGAGCGGGCGCGGCATCGACGTCGGCGACACGATGCGGTTCGACATTCTCGGCCGCACCGTCAGCCCGCGCGTCGACCAGCATCCGCGACGTCGAGTGGCGCGAGATCGCGCAACGGCGGGTTCGTGTTCGTGTTCCGGCCGGGCGCGCTCGATCAGGCGCCGCAGACGTTCGTCGCGCCGCTGCAAGGGCCGAGCGGACGCGGCCGCGCGCGCGCGGTTCCAGCACGATCTGGTCGAGCGGTTTCCCGAACGTGTCGGTGATCGACTTCCACGAGGTGCTCGAGACGATCCGCGACGTCATGTCGAAGGTGACGCTGGCGATCACCGTCGTCGGCGGCGCTGGTGCTGTTCAGCGGCGGCGCTGATTCTGATCGGCGCCGTCGCGATGACCAAGTTCCAGCGCGTCTACGAGGCGGCGGTGTTCAAGACGCTCGGCGCCAACACGCGCACGATCGCGCGCATGCTGCTGTTCGAGTACGGCGTGCTCGGATCGCTGGCCGGCCTGATCGGATCGCTCGGCGCCGATCGTCCTCACCTGGGGCGTGAGCACGCTACGCGCTCGAGATTCCGTGGCGCGTCTTGCCGGCGAGCACATCGCCTGCGACGGCGTCTGGTGCTCACCGCGCGTTGCTCGGTCGGCCGTGCATCGCGCGTCGCTGTTCGAGCTCTCGACGTTGCTGCGAGGCACAAGACCGGAGCGCACGCTGCAGATCGCTACGCGTCCGCGTGCCGGAGCCGTGAGCCCGGCCAGCCGCGGTCGCGCTGCAGCCATGCGTTTCCGGCGGTCATCGGATGCGCCTTGCCGCTCGACGCGGCCACGCGACGTCTCGTGTCTCGGTGCCTCAGTGGCGCGTCTCTTCCTATCGCTGAGTGCTATGATTTGATGTTGCAGACAGGCCCGGAAAGGACACGGGCAGGAGTCTCAATCTCAATGGACAGAGCAGACGTAAAGACGCGCTTCTCAAGAAGCGCACCGAGATTCTCGGCACCGGCGGCATCAAGCCGCTGCAGGCCTCGATGGAGAACAACACCCGCCAGGGCGACATGGCGGATCAGGCCAGCGGCAACAACGAAGTCCACATCCAGCTGAAGCTGAAGCAGACCGACGCCAAGATCCTGCAGGCGATCGAAGAAGCGCTGTGGCGGATCGAGAAGGGCACCTACGGCGTCTGCCGCGACTGCGGCGAGCCGATCGCCGCGGCGCGGCTGAACGCGATCCCGTGGACGCGCGTCTGCATCACCTGCAAGGAAAAGCAGAGCTCGTGACCGATCTGCTGCCGCTGCTCCAGGAGTTCTACCGCGACAAGCTGGCGATGCTGCTGCGGCACCAGGCCGGGGCGCGGCTCGATCGGGCAGTACGACGCCAACAACACCTACCAGTACATCATCAATCGCGAAGAGACGCAGCTGACGTGGGTCGCCACGGCGATCGCGGAGCTGGGCGGCACCGTGAGCCGACGCCGCCGAGCCGAGCCGCGCGGCCAGGGCAGCGCCGCGACGCCGCGGCGCACGCGATGTCGAAGAGGACGGCCGCGACGCGCAGGCGTTCGTCGATCGCTGGCGCCCGCGCGATCGACGCGATGAACAACGCGCCGCCACGCGAAGATGCTGCGCGTCGATCCTCGGCGAAGTGCTCGAGCAGAAGCGCTTCTTCGAGCAGGCGCTGGCCGGCCGCGCACGGATCTGCTCGGCCGCCGCGGCGAGCAGCTCGGGCCGTCGCACGGCGAGGTGCTGCCCTCGCGATGGATCGAGTAGCGATCGCCCTCGGCAGCAACGCGGCGACCGGCGCGCGCCATCTCGACTACGCGGTCTCCGCGCTTCGCGCGCTGCTCCTGACAACCTCACCGTCTCGCGCTACTACGACACCGTCCCGGTCGGCGTGTCCGGCCCGCAGGCGATGTTCCTGAACGCCGCCGTCGTCGGCGACACGACGCTGCCGGCGCGCGCGCCTGCTCGACGCGCTGCTCGCCATCGAGCAGGAGCGCGGCCGCGAGCGGCCGCTACGCCAACGCGCCGCGCACGCTCGATCTCGATCTGATCCTGCTGGGCGATGTCGTGGTGGAGGAAGCCGGGCTGATGGTGCCGCACCCGCGCTTCCGCGAGCGGCGGTTCGTGCTCGAACCGCTCGCCGACGGTCGCGCCCGACCTGCGGGATCCGGTCAGCGGGAAAACGGTCGCGGAACTGCTTGCGCGCGTCGGCTGCGCGGTTCGGTGATCGGCATAGGTCGCAGCCGTAACGCACGCGCCTCCAGCTCGCGCCATCGCCCTCGGCGATCTGGGACGGCATCGATCTCCGGCATGCGCCATCGGACAGATCGGCCCGCTCGAGATCTCCGGCTGCGGCCTCACGCATCGCCGTCGGCGACCGGCGCGGTCGATCTGCGGCTGGCGCCTCGGCCATCGCCTCGTGCCGACCTCCGCCTCGATCGATCGTGGTCGATGCGGTGCCGACGCCGTGCAGGCGCCCGTGACCCGTTGTCCTGTCCTTGCTCTTTGTCCGTCTCGACGGCGCTTGCGCTCGGTCTCGGGCCGCGGGTCGCTCGGCCGCCGCAGCGCGATCGTGCCGCCGAATGACTCGAGCTCGACGTGCGCGCTGCCGTTGCCGAGCGTCACCGTGAAGCGCTTGCGGCCGCTTCGTCGGCGTCGCCGCCGATCGGGAACGTCGAGCGGAAGCCGCCGTTGTAGGTCCGCACCGTCAGCGTCGCGTTGCGCCTTGTCGGCGATCGGCATCGCGATCAGCCCGTTGTGCGTCGTCAGGCGGTAGAGGCCCTTGTCCTTGATCGGCGCCGTCGTAGGAGATGTTGCCGTTGACGGTGTAGAGATCGACGTTGCCCGAGTCGATCCGGTCGAGGATGATGCTGCCGTTGGTCGATTCGGCCGACAGGTCGCCGCTGATGTCGGCGAGGTGGATGCCCTCGTTCACCGCGCGGACCTCGATGCGGCCCTTCGCCTTCTCGAGCGTGATCTCGCCCTGCACCGACTTGCAGCGAGACGAACCCCGAGCCGCCGCGCACCTTGATGTCGCCGCGCGTGGTCTCGCACGCTGACGTCGCCGCCGACCCCTTCCATCGTCACGTCGGCGTAGGTGCCGCCGACGGTGATCGCCATCCACGACGGCACGCTGATGGTGTAGTCGAGCGAGCGGGGCGGGCCGCCGCGCAGCGAGCGCGAGCGGATCGTCACCGACTGCTCGCCCTGCTTGATGTCGACGGTCTCGCGGTCGGAGTGGTTGACCTCGACGCGGACGGCGTCCTTGTCCCACACCTTGATCGCTGACGTCGCCCGCGAAGTTGTTGATGTCGAGCTTGGTGCCCTTGGCGACCTGCACCGTCTGATCGGTCGGGGTGATGGCCATCAGCGCCAGCACGAAGAGTTCCAACCATGATGATCCTCTAGTTCTCGATCTCGTTCCAGTTCGTTCGCTCGAGCGCCGTGGCGCGGCGCAGCAGATCCAGCTTGCGCCGCCGCGCTTCCACGAGATGACTGCTCAAGTAGCTGTTCGCCGGGTCGCCGACGAGCGCTTCGCGCGCCTGGCTGATGGCCTGGTCGATGATCTGCAGGTTGTGCTCGACGATGGCGATCGTCGACGCGTCGAGCTGGCCGCGCCCGGTCTTCGAGCGCCTTCTCGAGGTCGGCCACCGCGGCGTCGTACTGCGCGTCGGCGAGGCCGACGGTCTCGACGCGGCGCAGTCCGTGCCAGCGTCCGCGTTCGGCAGCCCCTGAAGGGCGTGCGCTGCATCCGCGCGCAGAGCGCGGCGCGTCTGGCGATGCCGCAGCCGATCCGCCGACGCCGATCGGTCGTAGGGCAACTTCAGCGGTGCGCCGACGGCGGCCGCAGCTGCCACGCCAGGCCGCCCGACACGGCGGCGACGACCAGCGCCGCCGCGGCGAGCTGCGGCAGCGTGAAGCGATGCGCGGCGCGGCCCCGGCGCGCGAACGTGTGACCGGCCGCGCACGGCTCCGACCGTTCGACGTCCGGCCCGCGTCAATGCGTTCGGCGATGCCGGCCCAGAGGTCGGCCTGCGGAGGGCGCGCGGCCTCGACCGCCTGCGCCCGCGCGACGACGCGCTTCAGATCGTTCGAGCACGGCGGCGCACGCCGCGCAGCTCGCGCAGGTGCGCCTCGACGGCGCGCTGTTCGTCCGCCGACAGCTCGCCGTCGAGATAGTCCGACAGCCGGTCCGTCCATTCCTCGTGCATCGTTCATATCCACGCCAGATGCTTCCGCATCAGCATCCGCGCCCGGTGCAGCTGCCGCTTCGACGTGCCGGTCGCGATGTCGAGCATGCACCGCGATCTCCCGGTGCTTGTAGCCCTCGACGTCGTGCAGCACGAAGATCTCCCGCGCCCCCGGCGGCAGCTGCTCGATCGCGTGCTCGAAATCGACCGTCAGATCGGCGCGCGCCGGCCGGCACCGTCAGCAGGTCGAGCGCCGTCGGCGTCGTCGGTCATCCGCTCGCGCTGAATCGCAAACGATCGCCGCCGCTCGATGACGACGTTGACCGCCAGGCGGTGCAGCCAGGTCGAGAACGCCGACTCGCCGCGGAACTGCCCGAGCTTCTGCCAGGTCCGCACGAAGATGTCCTGCGTGACCTCGTCGGCTTCGTGGGTGCTGAGCATCCGGCGCGTCAGGCTGTGAATCCGCGCCGACGTGCGTCCGGTAGAGCCGCTCGAAGGCGGAGCTATCCCCGCCGGCCGCCAGGGCCACGTCCGCGTCGAGCCCGCTTCGCACCGGGGTTTCGCCGCTCAGCGTCATCACCGCCGTCAGAGCCACAGTTCGGTCACTTACAACCGATTGGACGGGCTCAGCTTAGCGGAAGGTTGTCAGGGGCAGGGCCGGTAGGGCCGATAGGGCGGAAGGCTCGGGTAGGCTGGGGCAGGGCTGGGAGGTGGGAAGCCAGCCGTCCTAGCCTGAGCCTTCTGGCCTTCAGCCTGTCCGCCTTAGAGGCGCTCGGCGGTCGCCGGCTTACTGACTCGTGCGGCCCAGTGAGGCGCCTGAGCGACTCCATGGGGCTCCACTCGCGCAGGTCGTCGAAGTAGGAGTAGACGACCGGGGTGACCAGCAGCGTCAGCAGCAGGCACAGGACCTGGCCGCCGAGGATGGTCACCGCCATCGAGGCGCGCGAGCCGGCGCCGGCGCCCTTTGCCGAAGGCGATCGGCACCATGCCCGCGACGATCGCGATGGTCGTCATCAGAATCGGCCGCAGCCGGACGTGGTTCGCCTGGATCAGCGCCTCGTGGCGCTCGATCGCCCTGTTCGCGGAGCGTGTTGGTGTAGTCGACCTGCAGGATCGAGTTCTTCTTCACGACGCCGAACAGCATCATCAGCCCGATCGCGCTGTAGACGTTGAGCGTCATGCCGAACGCCATCAGCGCCAGCAGCGCCGGCCGGGAGGCTGAGCGGCAGCGCCGTCATGATCGTCAGCGGGTGGATGAAGCTGATTGAACTGCGAGGCGAGCACCATGTAGATGAAGATGACGGCGAGGACCAGCGCGATCGCGAAGTTGCTCGACGCCTCGGCGAGCGTGCGCGCGCTGCCGCCGAACACCGCCTGGTAGCCGGGCTTCGAGGTGCAGCTCCTCGACCTTGATCGCGCGCGGCGGCGAGCGCTTCGCCGAGCGGCACGCCCTGCAGGTTCGCGTTCACCGAAATCTGGCGCTGCCGGTTGTAGCGGTCGATCGACGCCGGCCCGTAGTCGCTCTTCAGCGTCGCGACGTCGCTGACCTTGACGGTCTTGCCGGGCGCCGGCCGGGACGAGCAGGGTCGCCCATCGTCGCCGGGTTGCGGTGCGCCTCGTCGAGGCGCAGCACCACCTTGAACTGATCGTCGCCGTCCTTGATACTCCGACACCTCCTCGCCGCCGACCAGCGTCCGCAGGCTGTTGGCCAGCGAGTCGATGTTGACGCCGAGGTCCGCGGCGCGGGCGCGGTCGACGTTGATCCGCAGCTCGGGCTGCGTCGGCTCGAAGTTGGTGTCGACGTCGACGACGCCGGGGATCTCGCGGACCTTGTCCATCAGCTGCACGGTGTACTGCTGCAGCTGCTCGATGTCGGGGCCCTGGATGAGGATGTTCAGCCGGTTGAAGCCGCCGCCGCCGCCGCCGCCCGGGCCGCCGCCGCCGGCGCCGCGGCCGCCGGTGGACGCGCCGGAGATGTCGGTGCCGCCCGACACGCTGATGCGCGCGCCCTGAGTACTTGCGCAGCATCTGGCGCGCCTGGATCATCAGCTCCTGCTGCGAGATCGATCCGCTCTTCGAGCGGCACCATCATGATGTTGAAGTTCGCGAACCCGGAGTTGACGTTCTGCATCACGCGCTGCAGCCCCGGCAGCGCCAGGACGTCTTTTTCGATCGGCTTGATGAACTCCTCGGTGCGCTGGTAGCTCGTGCCGCGCGGCAGCCGCACGTTGACGCTGAACTCGCCCTGGTCGTCGTCGGGGACGAGCTCCTTGCCGACATACGGATAGCAGGAAGGCCGCCGACAGGACGACGGCGCCGGCGATCGCCATCATCGCCGGGCGATGGTGCAGCGACCACACCAGCATCCGCCCGTAGACGCGCGTCCATCTTCGCGTAGAAGCCGCTCGACCTTGGTCGTCGAGTGATCGGACTTGATGTCCTCTTGCTTCATCCACATCGCGCACAGCGCCGGCGTCAGCGTGAACGACACGAACATCGAGAGCAGGATCGCGGCCGCCGACGTCAGGCCGAAGCTGTAGAAGTAGCGCCCGATCTGGCCGGTCATGAACGCCACCGGCACGAAGATGACGACCAGCGACAGCGTCGTCGCCATGACCGCGCAGGCCGATCTCTCTGGTCGCGTCGGCGGCGGCTTCCTTCGGCGTGACGCCCTTCTCCTCGACGTACCGGAAGATGTTCTCGAGCACGACGATCGCGTCGTCGATGACGATGCCGGTGGCGAGCGACAGCGCCAGCATCGTCATGTTGTTGAGCGTGAAGCCGGCGATCTTCATGAACGTGAAGGTGCCGATGATCGAGGTCGGGATCGCGAGCGCGGCGATGAAGGTGACGCGCAGGTTCCGGATGAACAGGAAGACGACGATGCTGGCGAGCAGGCCGCCGAGGATCAGGTGCAGCTTGATGTCCTCGAACGATCGCCGGATGAAGCGCGACTGGTCGTTGCCGACGCTGATCTGGATGTCCTGCGGCAGCTGGGCCTGGATGCGCTGCAGCTTGCTCCTGCACACGGTCGACCACCTCGACGGTGTTGGTGCCCGACTGCTTGCGGATCTGCACGCCGATCGCCGGCGTGCCGCTCAGCCGGCGTCGCGCTGCGGACTTCCTGGACGCTGTCCTGGACGGAGCCGATGTCGGCGAACGTGATCACCGACCCGTCGGCGCGATAGGCGATGACGATGCGGTTGAAGTCGTCGACCGTCCTTGATGCGGCCCATCGTCCGCACCGCGACGTCGGCCGGCCCGGCGGTGAACTGGCCCGCCGGGAATCTCGACGTTCTGCCGCTGCACGCGTTGCGCACCTCTTCGACGGTGAGGCCGTAGGCGTTCAGCCGGTCGGCGTCGAGCATCAGCTGGATCTCGCGCTTCGCGCTCGCCGTTGTAGCCGACCGAGCCGACGTCCTTGACGGTTTCGAGCTCCTGCTTGACGCGCTTCTCGGTGATCTCGGTGAGCTCTTTCGGGCGCGCGCGGCCCGAACACGGCGAAGCCGAAGATCGGCTGCGCGTCCGGGTCCATCTTCGTGATCTGCAGCGGCCGGGTGTCGCGCGGGAACTGGTTGACGATCTGCGCCAGCTTGTCGCGGACGTCCTGGCGTCGCCGCCTCGATCTCGCGCTCGAGCGTGAAGGTGATGGTGACGCGCGAGTTGCCCTGGTCGGAGGAGGCGCGCAGCTCGTCGATGCCGCTGATCGTGTTGACCGCTTCCTCGATGCGCTTGGTGATCTGGGTTTCGATCTCCTCGGCGCTGGCCCCGGGCAGGTTGGCCTGCACCGAGACCACCGGCGGCGTCGGTCTTCGGCATCAGGTCGAGGCCGAGCGACTCGTAGGGCACGGCGCCCGAGGACGATGAGCGCCGCCGTCATCATGATGGCGAAGACCGGACGCTTGACGCTGACTTCTGCGATGTTCATGGACGCGCTCCTCTGCGACCGCGCGCCGCGCCTCGGCGGCCCGCCGTCCCGTCTCGGCGCCATCTCGTCGCCGTGCGTGCCGACGCGCACCGTGACGCCGGTCGCGAGCTGGCTGAGGTTGGTCGTCGCCAGTGATCTCGTCGCCCTTCAGGCCGCTCGTGACTCTCCACGAGCTTGTCCTTCTGCCGCGCGCCGAGCGTCACCTGCTGCTGCGCGCGCCTTGCCGCCCTCGATCACGTAGACCGTCGAGACGCCGGCCAGCGGTGGAAATCGCATCCTCGGGCACCGCCAGCACGTTCTGGTCGACGCGCGTCAGCACGACGCCCTTGGCGAAGAAGCCCGGCTTCAGCGTGCGGTCGCTGTTGTCGACGAGCGCTTCGACGGCGAAGGTCCGCGTCGCCTGATCGACGGCGGGGCTGACGTAGGCGATGCGTGCCGGTGAACTTGCGATTCAGGAACGCCTCGACGTCGAACTCGACCGTCTGCCCGGGCGTGATGAGGCTGGCGTGCTTCTCCTGGATCGCGGTCTTGAGCTTGAGCGGATTCATCTGCACGATGGTCGCGACCGGCATGTTCTCGCGGATGTATTCGCCGGGCTGGATCAGCCGTTCGGAGATCGACCCGGCGACCGGCGCCCGGATCACCGCGTCGGCGACCTTCTTCTGCGCCAGCTCGTACGACGCGCGCCGATCCTGCAGGCTGGCCTTCAGGCTGTGGACGGTGTCGAGCGTGGCCTGATAGTTGGCCTCGGCGATCTTCGAGCCGCGTCTCGGCGCGTGTCGCGATCGGCCTGGGTCAGCAGGCCGCGGCCGCTCAACTGCTGCGCTTGCTCGAACGCGCTGCGCGCGTCGTCGCGGTTCGCCGTCGCCTGGCGCATCGACGCGATCTGGTCGTCGGCCGGCGGCTGCTTGTCCTGCAGCGTGATCGATGCCGAGCTGCGCCTCGACCTGGCGCAGAGCGCTTTCGGCGCGGTCGAGCGCCAGCTGCAGCTCGCGCGGGTCGAGCCGCGCGATGACGTCGCCGGCTCTGACCTCGGTGCCCGAGCTGCACCCGGACGTCGGTCGACGATGCCGGCGACCTCGCTGCTGATCCGCGCCTGCTCGGGCGAGGTCAGCGTCCCCGACAGGTCCACCTCGCGCTGCACCGACATCCGCTGGACGGGCGTCGCCTGCGGTCGCGACCGCCGCCGCGCTGCGGCCGCCGCGGCCGCCGCGCCCGCCGGCCGGGCCCGCGGCCTGCCCCGAGCGTCTTCTCGCAGGCCGTGGCGGCGAGCGCGAGACCGATGACGACAACGAGATGTCGGAAGCACGAGATCCCTTTTGCAAGAGTGCGACGTCTTCAGCGGCCGCCGCGTGCGACGTCGCGTCGGCCGGACGTGCGCCGCGTGCTACGGCGGCGGCCGGGCGACCCGCCGGCCGGCCCGGCGCCCAGCCAGCAGACGCGCGTTCTCGATGTACACGTAGTAGACCGGCGTGATGTAGAGCGTCAGCAGCTGCGACACGAGCAGGCCGCCGACGACCGCCAGGCCGAGCGGCCGGCGCGCCTCGGCGCCGGCGCCGAAGCCGAGCGCGATCGGCAGCGTGCCGACCAGCGCCGCCATCGTCGTCATCATGATCGGGCGGAAGCGCACCAGGCACGCCTCGTGGATCGCCTCGCGCGGGCGTCTTGCCGTGCTCGCGCTGCGCCTCGACGGCGAAGTCGACCATCATGATGCCGTTCTTCTTCACCAGGCCGACCAGCATGATCACGCCGACGAACGCATAGAGGCTCAGCTCGGTCTTGAAGATGCAGCAGCGTCAGCAGCGCGCCGAAGCCGGCCGCGGGCAGCCCCGAGAGAATCGTCAGCGGATGGGTGAAGCTCTCGTAGAGGATGCCGAGCACGATGTAGATGACGACGATCGCCATCGACGAGGATCAGGCCGAGGCCCTGCAGCGAATCCTGGAACGCCTGCGCCGTGCCCTGGAAGGTGGTCGGTGATGGTCGACGGGATGCGTCGCGCGCGGCGGTCGCGCGGATCGTCGTCGACGGCGTCGCCGAGCGCGAACCCCGGCTTGAGGTTGAACGAGATCGTCACCGACGGCAGCTGGCCGGTGTGGGCGATCACCGACGGCCCGACGTCGGTGCGCACGCGTGGCGAGCGGTGTTGAGCGGAACCAGCCGTCCCGCCGGTCGAGCGGACGTAGAGCATCGACAGCGCCGCCGGATCGTTCTGGAACTCCGGCGCGACCTGCATGATGACCTGGTACTGGTTGTTCGGCGCGTAGATCTGCGACACCTGCCGCGTGCCGTAGGCGTTGTAGAGCGCCGTCTCGACCTGGTTGACGGTCAGCCCCAGCGCCGAGATCTTGTCGCGATCCATGTCGATGCGGATCTGCGGGTTCTTGATCTGCATGATCGCTGCTGACGTCCTCGAGGCCCGGGCGTCTCGCGCAGCTTGGCCTCGAGGATCGGCGCCCAGTGATACAGCTCGTCGGTGTCGGTGTCCTGCAGCGTGAACTGGTAGAGGCTGCGCTGCGGCCCCTGGCTGCCGAGGTTGATCGGCGGCTGGTTGACCAGGAACACGCGGATGCCCGGCACCTGCGACAGCTTGGGCCGCAGGTCGGCGATGATCTGATCGACCGCTGCGCTTGCGCTCGGCGCGCGGCTTCAGGTCGACCGAGATCTGGCCCGGTGTTCAGCGCGCCGCCGCGCGGGCCGCCGCCGACGTTGTTGCTGAACGCCGCCGACGTCGGGATCCTTGCGCGACGATCGCCGCCACCTCGAGCTGGTGGCGCGCCATCTCGTCGAAGGTGATGCCCTGAATCGCCTCGGTGCTGATGTTGAAGCGCCCTGATCCTCGCTCGGCAGGAAGCCCTTCGGGCACCAGCGTGAACAGGTAGACGGTGCCGAACAGCAGCGCGATCGACACGCCCATCGTCACCGGGTGGAAGCGCATCGCGCACGCGCAGCGTCCAGTCGTAGAGCCGCAGCCACAGCGCTGAACAGCCGCTCGGTCGCGTTGTAGAACCAGCCCGTGCTTCATGCGTGTGCGGCGGCTTCAGGAACCGGCTGCACAGCATCGGCGTCAGGCTGATCGAGACGAACCCCGACACCAGGATCGCCACGCTGATCGTGACCGCGAACTCGTGCAGCAGCCGGCCGACGACGCCGCCCATGAACAGCACCGGGATGAACACCGCCGCCAGCGACAGCGTCATCGACAGAATCGTGAAGGCGATCTCCCTCGAGCCGTCGAACGCCGCCTGCATCGGCGGCTTGCCCATCTCCATGTGCCGGACGATGTTCTCGAGCATCACGATCGCGTCGTCGACGACGAAGCCGACCGCAGAGCGTCAGCGCCATGAGCGACAGGTTGTCGAGGCTGTAGTCGAGCAGGTACATCACCGCGAAGGTCGCGATGATCGGAGGCCGGCAGCGCCAGGCTCGGGATGATCGTCGCCGAGACGTTGCGCAGGAACAGGAAGATGACCATCACGACCAGCACGACGGTGAGCATCAGCGTGAACTTGACGTCGTGGATCGACTCGCGGATCGCCACCGAGCGGTCGGTGCGGATGTCGAGCGACACCGCCGCCGGCAGCTGCTCGCGGAAGGTCGGCAGCAGCTTCTTCACCGCGTCGACGACCGCGACGACGTTGGTGCCGGGCTGCTTCTGGATCGCGAGGTAGATCGGTGCGCTCGCCCTGATACCAGCGCGCGCCGATCTTGTCGCTCTCGATCCCGTCGTAGACGTGCGCCACTTCGTCGAGCCGGACCGGGTTGCCGTTCCGGTAGGCGATGATCATCGGCCCGTAGCTCGTCGGCGCGCAGCAGCTGGCCGTTCGCCAGCACCGTGTAGGTCTGCTGCGAGCCGTACATCGTGCCGGTCGGCAGCGAGACGTTCGAGTTCTGGATCGCGTTGGCGACTTCGTCGACGCCGATGCCGTGCGCCGACAGCTTGCGCGGGTCGAGATCGACGCGCACCGCGTACGTTCGCCGCGCCGAAGACCTGCACCTGCGCGACGCCGCTGACCATCGAGATGCGCTGCGCGATGGTCGACTCGGCGTACTCGTTGATGACCGGCAGCGGCAGCGTCGCCGAGCGCAGCACCAGGAACAGCACCGGCTGGTCGCCCGGGTTCACCTTCTGGTACGACGGCGGCGCCGGCATCTGCGGCGGCAGCTGGCGCGCCGCCCGCGCGATCATCGCCTGCACGTCCTGCGCCGCGGCGTCGATGTTCCGGCTCAGCTCGAACTGCAGCGTGATGTTGGTGCTGCCCTGCGAGCTCGTCGAGTTGATCGAGGTCACGCCGGCGATCGTCGCGAACTGCTTCTCGAGCGGCAGCGCCACCGCCGACGCCAGCGTCTCCGGGCTCGCGCCCGGCAGGCTCGCGCTCACCTGGATGGTGGGGAAGTCCACCGTCGGCAGGTCGCTGACCGGCAGCTGCTGGTACGGCCATCACGCCGAACACGATGATGCCCAGCATGATGAGCGTCGTCGTGATCGGGCGCTTGATGAAGATTGCGGACAGATTCATGGCGCCACCTTGCTGCCCGGGCCCGGCTTGACGCTGATGCGCGGCTGCCCGGAGTGAGCCGGAGTTGGCCGTCGGTGACGACCGTCTCGCCGACTTTGAGTCCCTGTTTGATGACCGTCTCGGTCGTCTGCCGCGCGCGCCACGGTGACGGTCCGCAGCTCCACGGTCTGATCGGGCTTCACGATGAACACGTATTGGCCCTGCTGGCCGGTCTGCACGGCCGGCGTCGGCACGACGATGGCGTGCGGTTCCGTCATCAGCGTGACCGAGACGTTGACGAACTGCCCCGGCCAGAGATGCCGCGTCTCGTTCGGGAACGTGCCCTTGATCCGGATCGTGCCGGTCGTCGGGTCGACCGCGTTGTCGACGAACGTGATCCTGCCGACCGAGCGGCGCGCCGGTGTCGTTCGGCGCCAGCGCCTCGACCTTCACCGACCCCTGCGCCATGTAGCGCTTCAACTCCGGCAGCCGCGCCTCCGGGATGCCGAACGAGACGTAAATCGGCGTCACCTGGTTGATGACCACGAGCGGCGCCACGTCGTTGGCGCGGACCAGGTTGCCCTCGTTGACCATCAGCGCGCCGGTCCGGCCCGGCGATGCGGTGCGGCGATCGTGGCGTACTGGAGCTGGACGGTGGCGTTCTCGACGGTCGCGCGATCGGCGTCGAGGCGTCGCCTCGAGCGCCGCCGACGCCGTCATCGTCGAGTCGACCTGCTCCTTGGTGGCGATGCCGCGCGCCGCCAGATCCTGATCAGCGCTGCGCCTGGGACTTGCGCGTTGGCCGCCTGCGCCGTGTCGCGCTGGAAATTGGCGCGCGCCTGGCTCGAGCGCCGCTTCGAGCGGCCGGCGGTCGAGCGTGAAGAGCACCTGGCCCTTCTCTGACGTCGTCGCCCTCACGGAAGGTGACCGAGGTCAGCGCGCCGGTGATCTGGGCGCGGACGGCGACGGTCGAAAACGCCTCCGCGCTGCCGATCACGCCGAGCTCGAGCGGGATCGCCTTTTCCGCGACGAGCGCCGGTCGTCACCGGCACGGCGGCGCCGCCTGTCCGCCGCCGCCGCCGCGTCCCGAGGCGGGCGTCGATTGAAGCCGCTTCGCTGCCGGAGCAGGCGAGGGCTGCGAGGGAGGCCGCCAGCGGCGACCGGAGCGAACAACGAAGACAACCTGATGGCCATCATTCAAATCGCAATGCGTCGATAGGATCGAGCGCGGCGGCTTTCGCGCGCGGGATAAAAGCCGAAGAATACCCCGGTCATCGCGGCGAACCCGAACGCCACGAGCACCGCGTTGGCCGACACCGACGGTCGGCCACGCCCTGCCAGAAGGTCACGCCGCGCGCCAGGCCGAAGCCCAGCGCGATGCCGATGCCGCCGCCGAACAGGCTCAGCACCACCGCCTCGACCAGGAACTGCAGCAGCACGTCGCGGCCGCGCGCGCCGATCGCCATGCGCAGCCCGATCTCGCGCGTCCGCTCGGTGACCGAGACCAGCATGATGTTCATGATGCCGATGCCGCCGACGAGCAGCGACACGCCGGCGATGCTGGCGAGCAGCGCCGTCATCGTCTGCGTCGCCTCCTTGCGGACGCTCGCCATTTCCTCCATCGTGCGCACCATGAAGTCGTCCGGCTCGCCGGCCTGGATCTTGTGGCGGGTGCGCAGCAGCGTGGCGATGCTGTCGGCGACCCGCGTCGTCTCGCTCGCCGAGGCCGCCGACACGCGTCACCTGCTGGATGTTGGTGATGCCGCGCAGCTTCTTCATCACGGTCGTGAACGGCACGAAGATCGCGTCGTCCTGGTCCGTAGCCCATCCCCGACTGCCCCTTGCTCGACATCACGCCGACGACGGTGAACGGCTGGTTGGCGATGCGGATCACCTCGCCGACCGGATTCGCGTCGGGCTGAAACAGCTGATCGCGCGTCGACGGTGCCGAGCACGGCGACTTTCGAGGCGGTCGCGACGTCCTGCGGCGTGAAGAACGCGCCTTCGCTGCACCGGCCACGACCGGATGAAGCGGCAGGTCCACGTCGGTGCCCTGGATCTGCGTGTTCCAGTTCTGGTTCCCGGCGACGACCTGGCCGCGCGTGTTCGACCCGGCGGCGACGTACTGGACGCCCGGCACCTGCCCGATCGCGGCCGCATCCTCCGGCATCGAGCGTGCTGGCGTTGCCCTGGCCGAGGCGCACGCCGCCCTGCGATGAAGTTGCCGGCCGCAGACCATGACCATGTTCGTGCCGGCCGACTGGATCTGCGCCTCGATCGACGCTCTGCGCGCCGGTGCCGAGCGCCACCATCGTGATCACGGCGGCGACGCCGATGATCATGCCGAGCATCGTCAACGCGGTCCGCATCTTGTTGCGGCCGAGCGCCTTGAGCGCGATTCGCAGAATCATCAGGAACGACATGCCAGCTTCCTACACAGCCTCGGCAATGGGCAGCGCCGCCGAGCTCGTTTTCCGCGACGCGCCGGCGGACGACCGGCTTGTCCGCGACGACCTGACCGTCACGGAACGTCACGGTCCGGGTGCCGTATTCCGCGATGTCCATCTCGTGCGTGATGAGCACCACCGTGATGCCGCGCTCCTGGTTCAGGCGCTGGAAAATCCCCATGACTTCGATGCTGGTCCGCGTGTCGAGGTTCCCGGTCGGCTCGTCCGCGAGCAGGATCGACGGCTTGTTGATCAGCGCGCGCGCGATGGCGACGCGCTGCTGCTGTCCGCCGGACAGCTGGTTCGGGTGGTGGTCGGTCCGGTTGCCGAGCCCGACCAGCGTCGAGCATCTCCGTCGCGCGCTTGTGCCGCTCCGGCCGTCTTGAGGCCGTTGCCGCCGTAGAGGAGCGGCAGCTCGACGTTGTCGAGGGCCGAGGTGCGCGACAGCAGGTTGAACCCCTGGAACACGAAGCCGATCTTCTTGTTGCGCACCGCGGCCAGCGCGTCCTTCGACATCTTCGAGACGTCCTGGCCGTCGAGCAGATACTGGCCCGAGGTCGGACGATCGAGGCAGCCGACGATGTGCATGAACGTGGACTTGCCGGAACCCGACGGTCCGCTGACCGCGAGAAACTCGCCCTGCGGCACGTCGAGGTTGACGCCGCGCAGCGCCTTCACCTCGACCTCGCCGACCACGTAGGTCTTGACGAGGCTGCTTCACCGAAATCACCGTGGCCATGGTGCGTCGGCCGGCTACCGGCCTCTGCCTCCCGGCCCGCGTCCGCCAGGCATGAGCGGGTTACCGCTGCCGGTTTGCGTCGGAACGGCGCGCGTCGTGCCGAGCCCGGACACGCCGGTCGCGAGCAGCGTGCCCTCCTGGAGATCCGGGCTGAGCAACTCGGTGTTGGTGCCGTCGGTGACGCCCAGCCGCATGTCCACGGACTTCACCTGCCCGTTCATGAAGAGCCAGGCGTGGCCGCGCGTCTCGGTCGCCGGCAGCGGGGCGAACAGCGCGTCAATCGTTTCGGTCGGGGCAGCCGCGCCCGCCTTGGCCTGAGACGGCGATCCCTTCGGCGCGCCCGCCGCCGGCTGGCGCCGCGGCCGCCGGCCGGCGGTTCGAAGGCGCTCGTGTCCCGGCCGCGCTCCTTCATGCGCGCGATGAACTGCTGCTGCTCGTCGGCCGACATGGCCTTGAAGCGTTCCATCGCCCGCGCCGGATCGTGTTCACCCGTTCGACCCGAGCCCTGCCGCCGGCGTCAGGAATCGAGGCGGACGGCGCCGCGGAGAGGCCCCGGGACCGGCCGCGGGTGCACTCGGGGCGGCGCCTTCAGAGCCCGCCGCGCCGGTCCCGCGTCCGCGCGCGGTGCGGCCGCTGCCGCTCGTCGGCTCGGGCGGCGGCGTCTGGTTGAGCGCCGCGAACACCTCCGCCGTCGGGCGGAAGCGCAGCGCGCCGCTCGGCACGCGCAGGACGTCGGTGCGCTTCGCGATCTCGACCTTCACGTTCGCGGTCATCCCCGGCTTGAGCTTCAGCTCGATGTTCGGCACGTCGATCACCGTGCCGTAGGTCGTGACGTTCTGCACCACGACCGGCTGCAGACGAATCTGCGAGACCGTGCCGGAGAAGGTCTCGGTCGGATAGGCATCGACGTGAAAGGTGACGTGCTGGCCGGGCCGGATGCGGCCGACGTCCGCCTCGTCGATGTTCGCGTTGACCTGCATCTTGGTCAGGTCGGCGGCAATCACGAACAGGGTCGGCGCCTGCATGCTGGCGGCGACGGTCTGCCCGACGTCGACGCTGCGCTGCGTCACGATGCCGTCGATCGGCGCGACGATCACCGTGTGATCGAGGTTGACCTGGTTCTGGCTGACCGAGGCCTGCGCCTGCGCTGACGCCGGCCTGCGCCTGGGGTAGCAATACGTAACTGAACGAAGTATTAC
>ERZ1370068.7990-contig-6875_pt1 | contig 56847 bp, 78 predicted proteins | sample MGYA00561227_ERZ1370068 | MGnify/ENA primary metagenome ERZ1370068 (study PRJEB38410, sample SAMEA6850437) | metagenome | study: Metagenomic assessment of the ecological functions of the soil: analysis of the soil microbiota associated with the... | reverse complement strand
GTATGCTTCGTTCAGTTACGTATTGCTGCCGGAATTGCTCGGAGCGCGCACGCGACGGAGCGTAGCATGGCCCGGCGCCGGGCAGCTGCGCCCGCGGTCACTCATAAGTCTGGGTTACCCTCCGAGACCTGTCAGATCAGAAGTCAGGGTTACCCGAGGCCGTGGGGCGAGGGCGGCAGGTCGCTGGGAGCCGTAGGGCGCGGGTTGAGGCGCGAGAGCCATATCGGCCTCTCCCCTGCCGAGGTGTTTCCTGGCCGCGGGGTGGGACCGCCAAGGTCCAGAGGCGCTCCACGGCGGTCTCGAGCTGTCGGCGGAGATGGGAGTGGGTTCAGGCGCTGATACATGCCTCGAGGCTCCTGCCGGCACGGCGGAGGGGGCGCTCGTGGTACACAGCCGCTGATACGGGGTCCGGGCGCGATCGTACACGCGATGCACGCGCGGGCCGCGGCGCTCCTTGCGCGACGAGCTGCTGGACCGGCTGGAAGAAGTTGATGTGCAGGCGTGCGAGGTCATACACACGCGCGAGCTGCGCATAGGCGGCCTTAGAGGCGTAGCGATCATAGCCGATGAGCGGGCGGACGATGGCGCCGTTCTTCTGCTCGACGTGGGCACTCATCGTTCTTCTGGTAGGGGCGGCTGCGGGTGAAAGGTGATGCCCCGCGCTGGCACCGAAGCAGCAGGTGCGTGGTTGATGAACTCGGAGCCGTAGTACCTGCAGAATGCTGGTCAGGTCGGAAGTGGCTGCCGCATCCTTGATCCGGACATTCAGCGCCGAGCGAGGGCACGACAGATGGCTGAGACAGCGACCTGACGTTCACGGACCTGGCTCGTCGCGATCGACATTGGTAAGACGCTTCCATGCGGTCGCTCGTGGAGGGCGCCGACGGCACGACGTCAGCGTTTCCAGCTGGCCAGCACGCCGAGGACTACGACCGCCTCGTGGGCGTTCCTGCGGGCACTGCCGGGGACGGTCCGGATCGCGCTCGAGCCGACTGGCGATCTCCACCGCACCCTGGCTCACCGACTCACTCCGGGAAGGATTCCCAGTGGTCTCGGTCTCATCGGTGGCCGGGGCCCGCTACCGGGAGGCGATGTACAACTCCTGGGACAAGAACGATCCGAAGGACGCCACCGTCATCCTGCATCTGCTCAAGCAGGGCATCGGTGCAGCACTACCACGATCCGCTCTTGGCTGGCGACCACGACCTTCAGGAACTTGCGAAGACCTACCACCAGAGTCGTCCTCGCTCGCAAACGGCTCGCGGACAGCCTGCTCAATCACTACCTGCCTCTTGTACTTCCCGGAGATGGCGCGCTACCGGGAATCCACGCGGGTGGAATGGTTCGTGGACTTCCTCGCGAGTTCCCACGCCCGCCGCCGTGCGCGCCTTCTCGCAGGAGAGCGTTCGTCGCAGGCCGCCTGGCCGGTGGTCGGCCGGAAGGTGAACAAGCACGCGAAGCTGGAGGAGCTCTACGAGCTGGCGCATCGGAGCATCGCGTTTGCCCGTTTCCGTCGATTCGGTCGCGATCGAGACGTTTCGCCTCCAGCTCGAGCAGCTCCGGCGACTGGCCGCAGCTGCGCCGAAGCTCTGAGGTGCGGGCGCATGCGCTGCTCAAGGACCGAGCCGGACTTCCAGCACCTCTGCTCGCTACCTGGCGTCGCGGCGGTCCTGGCCATGGTGATCCTCGCCGAGGGTGGGGACTTCCGGCGCTTCCGGCATCATCGCCAGTTCCTCAAGTACTGCGGCCTGGATCTCGCCAAAGTGCCAGTCGGGGCAGTTCCGTGGTCGCGAGACGCTCTCCAAGCGGGGCAACGCCCGGCTCCGCATGGCCTTCTGGATGGCAGCCCAGCGGGCCGTGCGGATGAACGAGAACTCATTTCGGGACAAGTACGAGCGGTACACGCAAGCAGGATCCTGGCAATCCCGATGTGCGCCGCAAGGCGCTGACGGCCGTCGCTGCGAAGATGGCGCGGGTGGCCTATGCGGTCGTCAAGCGCAACCAGCCGTATCGCGGCTATTACGAACATGCGCCTGCCCAGCGGATCGATCCCTCTCAGGCGGGCCGTCGGGGCGAGCTCGCGACCCCGTAGATAATGCTTGGACCTTCCGCTGGGACCCTACGCTGTATTGAGTACGGTGAGGGCCGGCCCGCGCGGCGCGGATCTCTGTGTGCACTATGGGCAGCGGGGCTCTCTTCAGAAGCGGAGGACCACTGGGCCGGCTCACGCGCCGTCGTGGCCGAACTGGACACGCGGGCCCGACCCGGAGCCGCCAGCGTGGGATGCTCTGTCTCCAGCGCCTCACCAGCCTCTTGCAGAGGGAACGTTGTCGCTGTCCAGGCCGCGCAGCAGGCATGGGCAGGCGCTGGCGGACGTGGTGGATGGCGGTGCCGACCCGTTTCTGGCCCTTGCCCCAGACGGCTGGAGGTCGACCCACGTGGTCGCGACATCGACGGCGCAGAGGTGTAGAGGTAGAAGCCCATGGTGGTGGGGCCGCAGTGGGCGACCAGGTCCAGTTCGAGGAAGCCGGGCTGGGCGTCGGTCCACTCGGCGAAGGTGCGGACGGGGATCTGGTGCTTGAGCCAGGCGCCGGGGCGGGTCGTCGTGAGGCCCCGGTGGGGCAGGGTGCGCCGAAAGGGCGCCAAGAGGCGGGCGAGGGTGGCGGGGCTGACCTGGCGCAGGTGCTTGTCGACCTCGGGCGTGACCCCCACGTCGCCACTCCGAGTCAGGCGATCGAGCAGCTCGGGGAGGAAGGGGTGCCAGCGGTGGGGGCCGATGTGGCCGGTGGCTTCGGAGAGCAGGTGGGCCGCGGCGGCCACGGCGGGGCCGTATCGGCGTGGGCGGCCCGAGCGGGGGCGACTCGTGGCGGGGCGCAGCGGGCGTCGCAGCAGGCGGATGGCCGCCTTGCGATGCAGCCCGGTGACCGCCACCACCTCGGTCAGCAGCCGGTGCTTTTCCGCCCGCGGTGCGCGCAGGTACCGCTCCGCTGCACGGCGGCATACTCCCGCAAACTGGCTCGCGTCACGGTCACCTCCTGGTGGGAGTTGGTAACCGTGACTTTTGATGGCGCCCCCTCCGTTCGGTAACCGAAATTTTGATCCGATGCGCCGCCCGCGGTCACTCATAAGTTTGGGTTACCCTCCGAGACCCTGTCAGATCAGAAGTCAGGGTTACCCGAGGCCGGGGGTGAGGGCGGCAGGCCGCTGGGAGCCCGTAGGAGCACGAGTTGGGTGCGAGGCCATATCGGCCTATCCCCCTGCCGAGGTGTTTTCCTGGCCGCGGGGTGGGACTGCCAAGGTCCAGAGGCGCTCCACGGCGGTCTCGAGCTGTCGGCGGAGATGGAGTGGGTTCAGGCGCTGATACACCGCCTCGAGCTCCTGCCGACGACGCGGCGGAGAGCACGCCCGTCGCCCCGAGCCGCTGATACGGGGTGCGGGCGCGATCGTACACGCGATGCACGCGTGGGCCGCGGCGCTCCTTGCGCACGAGCTGCTGGACCGGTTGGAAGAAGTTGATGTGCAGGCGCGCGAGGTCGTACACGCGAGCGAGCTGGGCATAGGCGGCCTTGGAGGCGTCGCGATCATAGCCGATGAGCGGACGGACGATGGCGCCGTTCTTCTGCTCGACGTGGGCGCTATCGTTCTTCTGGTACGGGCGGCTGCGGGTGAAGGTGATGCCCTCGCGCTGGCACCAGGCATACAGGTCGTGGTTGATGAACTCGGAGCCGTTGTCGCTATCCAGGCCGCGCAGCAGGCATGGGCAGGCGCTGGCGGACGTGGTGGATGGCGGTGCCGACCCGCTTCTGGCCCTTGCCCCAGACGGCTGGAGGTCGACCCACGTGGTCGCGACATCGACGGCGCAGAGGGTGTAGAGGTAGAAGCCCATGGTGGTGGGGCCGCAGTGGGCGACCAGGTCCAGTTCGAGGAAGCCGGGCTGGGCGTCGGTCCACTCGGCGAAGGTGCGGACGGGGATCTGGTGCTTGAGCCAGGCGCCGGGGCGGGTCGTCGTGAGGCCCCGGTGGGGCAGGGTGCGCCGAAAGGGCGCCAAGAGGCGGGCGAGGGTGGCGGGGCTGACCTGGCGCAGGTGCTTGTCGACCTCGGGAGTGACCCCCACGTCGCCACTCCGGGTCAGTCGATCGAGCAGCTCGGGAAGGAAGGGTGCCACCGGTGGGGGCCGATGTGGCCGGTGGCCTCGGAGAGCAGCTGGGCCGCGGCGGCGACGCGCGGGGCCGTAGCGGCGCGGCCGGCCCGCGCGGGGGCGCGAGGCCCGCAGGTGCGGCGGCACGCCGGAGCAGCCGAATGGCGGCCTTGCGGTGGAGGCCGGTGACCGCCACCACCTCGTTCAGCAGCCGGTGTTTTTCCGCCCGCGGGGCGCGCAGGTAGCGCTCCCGCTGCACGGCGGCATACTCCCGCAAACTGGCTCGGGTCACAGTCACCTCCAGGCTGGAGTTGGTAACCGTGACTTTTGATGGAGCCCCTCCGTTCGGTAACCGAAATTTTGATCCGATGCGCTGCCTTGACGGCGCCGCGAGGAGTCGCGTAGGGTTGACGCTCGACAGCGCCGTACGAGTCGAGCAAGACGTCGCGTCTCCAAGCAGACCGGGAGGGTGAGATGGCCGGAGAGCATCCGAAAGGTCCAGTACTTCTACGTGATGGCGCCCGACAAGCCGGGGGAGGGGGCCCGGGCCCTGGCAGACGCTCCGAGACGCGGGGGTCAATCTCCTGGCCTTCTCCGGGTTCCCCGCCGGAAAGCGCGCGCAGCTCGACTTCATCCCGGAGGACCCGGCCGCCTTCCGGGCGGTGGCGCGGAAGGCGCAAGTGGAAGGTGACGGGTCCCAAGGTGGGGTTCCTGGTCGAGGGGACGACCGCACCGGGGGTCATGGCGGATCTCTACGCGCAAGCTGGCGGCGGCGCGGATCAACATCACCGCCAGCGACGCGGTCATCGGCGGGCGCCGGCCGGTTCGGGGCGATCCTCGTGGGTCAAGGCGCGCGACGTGAACCGGACCGCCAGGGCGCTCGGCGCCTCCTGACTGTCAGCCTGGTGACGCTGGCCCTCCGCCGACGCCCGAATAGGGCCATACGCGGGGTCGCGTCGAAGCGCGGCGACAGGAGGGACCGACGATGAAGCTCACGAAGAAGGTGCATCGCGGCGGTCCTGATCGCGGGGTTTCTGGCCACGTTCCTTGCGCTTCCGCCGGCGGCGGAGGGCGGGCGAGCCCCACTGGAATCACGGCGGGCCTCGCTACTATCACCACCACAGCCGGGACCATGAGCGCAGCCCTGTCTGGGGCGGGCTCGCGGTCGGCGCGGTGACCGGGCTCGTCGTGGGCAGCATCCTGGCCGCGCCGCCGGTCGTCGTACCAGGCGCGGCGCCGGCGGTCGTGTACCAGCCCGCGCCGGTGTATCGTCCCAGCGCCGCGCTGGTGTGCATCCGAGCTACTGGGTGAACTACGTACTGGAACGGGTACCAGTGGATGCCAGGCTACTGGACGCAGGCCTGCCGGTAAGCCCGCGCCGCGCGACCGCTGAGCACGGCAGGCCCGGGTCTCTGCAGCCCGGGGCCTGGTTTTTTGGGGCTCTCCGCCACCGCACCGGTACGCTGAAAACGATGGCTCGCCACGCTTCCGGCCCGGGTCTCGCTCGCCGCGACGCCCACGCCGATCAGCACGCTGCCCGCGCCTCGGTGCCGCGCTCGGCCTCGAGCTCAGCGCTGAAGCGCGACGACCTCACGGGGTTCGCCGAGAGCGGCAACAAGGCGCGGAAGCTCGAGTTCCTCCTGCACGACGCGCTCGAGCAGGGGGCCGACACTCTGATCACGGTGGGCGCGCTCCAGTCGAACGCTGCGCCCGCGCCACCGCGGTCCTCGCCGCGCGCCTCGGGCTCCGCTGCGTGCTCGGGCTTCGCGGGACCGCCGCCGGAGGCGCCGTGACGGCAATCTGCTCCTCGCGACGCTCTTCGGCGCTCGCGCCGTGTTCGTGCCGCCCGAGGCGGTGGACAGCCCGGAGGCTGTTCGTTCAGACTCGCCGAGGACGTGCGTCGGGCCGAGGGCGTCCGTACGTGATCCCGGAGTCGGGCTCCAACGAGCTCGGCGCGTTCGGATACGCCGCGGCCGTCGAGGAGCTCCAGGCCCAGATCGCCGCGGGCGTCCTGGCCCCGTCCGGACGCCATCGTGGTCGCTGCCTGGAGCGGCGGCACGCTGGCCGAACTCCATCTCGGCAAGGCGCTCTTCGGGCTTCGTGCCGAGATCTGGGGCGTGCCCGTTCAGTTCGACGCCGAGACGATCCGCGCCTCCGTCCTGAGCGACCGTGCGGAGTCGGCGGCCCGCATCGGCGCCGAGGTCCAGGTCGAGCGCGAGCGCCATCCATCTCCTGGACGGGTATCAGGGCGACGGGCGCGCGGGGTGCGGCCCGAGGAGCTCGCCGTCGTCGCGCGCGCCGCGCGCGGGGGCTCCTCCTCGATCCGGTCACACGGCCAAGGCGTTCCTCGCGCTCGAGGACACCGCGCGCCGGCAGCCCGGTCTCCTGGGGCGCCGGGTCCTCTTCCTCCACACGGGCGGCGGCTTCGGAGTCTTCCCGTACCGGGCGCCGCTCGCGCGGCTCACTCGATCCCGGCGCCGCGCCCGCCTGACGCGATGCGGTCCATGGCCGACGAGATCCGAATCCCGGCGGCGGAGCTCCAGGAGTTCACCAAGGGCGTCTTCGTCGCCGCGGGGTGCCGTCCGGAGGACGCCGCGCTCGAGGCCGAGGTGCTCGTCTGGGCGAACCTCCGGGGCGTGGATTCCCACGGGGTCCTCCGGATCCCCTGGTACGTCGACCTGCTCGCCAAAGGAGACATGAACGCGCGCCCGAAGATTCGCGTGGAGCGGGAGACGGCCGCCACGGCGCTCATCGACGGCGACCGCGCGCTCGGCCATCGCGTCACGACGATGGCGATGCGGCGCGCGATCGACAAGGCGCGGACGGCGGGTATCGGCTGGGCGGTCATCCGCAACACGACGCACCAGGGGGCGATGGGCGTACTACGCGCTGATGGCGGCCGGACGCCGGCATGGCCGGGCATCGCCATCGTGTGCAGCCCGCCCAACATGGCGCCGTTCGGCGCGCGGGTGGCCGGCCGTCCACAACAGCCCGATCTCGATCGCCGTGCCGGCGGGCCGGCACCGCCCGCTCTGCCTCGACATGGCCACGAGCGTGGCGGCCGGCGGGAAGCTCAGCCTCGCGCGCGACAAGGGCATCCCGCTCCCGCCGGGCTGGGCGCTCGACGCGACCGGCGACCCGACGACCGACGCGAACCGCGCGACGATCCTCCCTGCCGTTCGGCGGCCCACAAGGGCTCCGGGCCTCGCCATGATGTTCGAGACCCTCACCAGCCTGATGGTCGGCAATCCGCTCCTGGGCCCGCTTTCGCCCGGCGCGGCCGGCGCCGGCCGCCACCGCCAGAACAGCGTGGTCGCCGCCGTCGACATCGGCGCCTTCACCGACCTGGCCGCGTATCGCGCCGAGGTGGACCGGCTGATCGACGGGTGCGAGCTCTGCCGCGCGAGCCGAGGGGTCGCGTCGGAGGTCATGCGTTCCCGGCGAGCCGGAGGATCGCACGACCGAGGAGCGCCGTCGGCGCGGGCATCCCGCTGCTCGGCCGGGACGATCGACGAACCTCCGCAGCGTCGCCGCTCGATTCCGCGTTCCGCTGCCGCCGAGGCCTCTGACGCCTGATCGCTGGGGCGCCTCGCCGGGCTGACTTGGCGCTCGGCGACGCGCGGGGTACACTCCGGCCTCGTGGAGCCCTACGCCGAGATCCGCGCCTTCCGAGCTGCAAGCGCCGGGTCGACGCCGGCGAGCCCATCTGCCATCCTGGATGTGCGTGAGCCGTGGGAGCACGAGCTCTGCGCAATCTCCGGAGCGCGGCTCATCCCGATGGACGAGCTGTCCGCAGTCGAGTGGCCGAGCTCGACCCCGAACGCGCGAGATCGTCGTGCACTGCCACCACGGGCAGCGCTCCGCCGGCGATCGTCCAGTGGCTCCGACGCCAGGGCATCCCCGCCGTGAACCTGCGCGGGCGGGATCGACGCCTGGGCTCCGTCGAGGTCGACCCGGCGATGGGCCGCTACTAGCGCCGCGTGTCGCATGCTCCGCCGTCACGCGCGAGGGCGGAGTCGCCCGCCTCACGCTGTCCCGCCCGCCGCTGAACGTCCTCACGCCGGCCCTCATCGACGCCCTCGGCGCCGCCTTCCGGCGAGCTCGGCGCCGACCCGGAGCTACGCGTCGTCGTCCATCGAGGCGCGGGCCGCGCATTCTCGGCGGGGGGTCGACGTGGCGGCGATGCGCGGCCTCGACACCGCCGGGGCGCGGACGCTCATCGGGGCGCTCCGGACGACGCGTGCGCGCGCCTCGAGGGAGGTCCCGGTGCCCACGCTCGCGCGGCTCCACGGCCACGTGCTCGGGGGCGCTCTGGAGCTCGTGCTGGCCTGCGACCTCCGGGTGGCCGCCGCCGCATGCCGGCTCGGCATGCCGGAGATCACCGTGGGGGATCCCTCGGTCATCCAGGCCGCGCTGCTGCCCGGCCTCATCGGCTGGGGACGCACCGCCGGAGCTGCTCCTGGCGGCCGAGCCCATCGACGCCGTGGAGGCGGGAGCGCTGGGGCTCGTCAACCGGGCCGTGGCGGACGACGCCCTCGACCGCGAGGTGCAGGACGCTGGATCGATCGGCTCCTCGCGCTGCCTCCGGACGCGCTCCGGCTCCAGAAGGCGCTGCTCGCACGCTGGCGCCGCGTGGACCTGGACACCGCCGGTGGCCCTCTCGACGGACGTCTTCGCCCGCGCGTACTGCCACGGGCGAGCCGCGCCGGGCGATGCAAGGCCTTTCTCGACCGGCGGCCAGCCCGGTGCCCGGGCCTCCGAGGCCTGACGAGTGGACGAGCCGGCCGCCGCTCGCCGTCCTGTCCGGCGTCCGGGTCCTGAGCTTCACCCAGTTCCTGCTCGGGCCATCGGGCGTGCAGTTCATCGCCGACCTCGGCGCCGACGTGATCAAGATCGAGCCGCCGGGCGGCACGCTCTGGGAGCGGAACTGGGCCGGGAGCGACCTCTATCTCAACGGCGTCAGCGCCTTCTTCCTGTCGACTCACCGCAACCAGCGGAGCCTGACCCTCGATCTCAAGCACCCTGACGGCCTGGCCGATCGCGCGCCGTCTCGTCGAGGGCGCGGACGTGCTGGTCCAGAACTTCCGGCCCGGGGTGATGGAGCGCCTCGGGCTCGGACTGGGAGACGGTGCGGGCGCTGGAACCCGCGGTCTCGTCTACGTCTCCGCCTCCGGGGTACGGCGAGTCGAGCCCATACCGAGACCGGCCGGGGCAGGACCTCCTGCTCCAGGCCCTCCTCGGGTCCTGCGAGCATCTCCGGCCGCGCGGGCCGGCCGCCGACCCGGTGCGGCACGGCCGTCGTCGACCAGCATGGCGCGACGCTCCTCGCGATGGGGGTGCTGGCCGCGCTCCTCGAGCGGGCGCGCGCACCGGCCAGGGTCTTCACGTCGAGGTGAGCATGCTGCGCGCGGCGCTCGATCTCCAGCTCGAGATCGTCACCTACTTCCTGAACGGCGCGCGCAGCTCGCCAAGAGCCCGACCAGCCTCGCGAGCATGTTCCACCCGCGGTCCCTACGGCTGCTACGAGACGCGGGACGGCTGGCTCGTCCTGTCGATGTCGCCGCTCAAGGCGCCCGGGACGCGCTGGACCTCCCGGCGCTCACGCCGTACGCGACGGTCGCGCACAACTTCCCGGCCCGGGAGGAGATCAGCCCGCATCGTGGAGCCCGTGATGTGGACGCGCACGACGCAGGAGTGGATCGACTCCTGGGGCCGCGAGGCGTCTGGGTCGCGCCGGTCCGCACGCACGAGGAGGTCTTCGCCGATCCCGCGAGTCCAGGCGGCGGACGCGGTCGAGGACATGCGACCATCCCGTCGCCGGCCGCGTCCGGCTCCTCCGCTTCCCGGTCGGAGCCTCGTCGGGCCGGGCCAGCGCCCAGCGGCCCGCGCCCATGCCCGGGGAGCACGCCGAGGAGATCCTGCGCGAGCTCGGTCTACCCGGACGCGGAGGCGCGGCGGCCTGCGCGAGCGAGCGGGTCATCTGACCGGGGGTGCGCGGGATGAGGTCTCGGGATCGTCCTCGGGCCGCGGCACCGCGCTGGTCACGGGCGCCGGATCCGGGGATCGATCGCGCATCGCGCTCCGCCTCGCGCGGGACGGGTGGGCCGTCGCGGTGAACGCTGACGTCGATCCGGCGCGGCCCGTCCAGGTGGCCGGGGCGGGGCGCAGTTCGTGCACGAGCTCGGCGTGGGTGGCATCCACGAGCGCGACCGCGGTGATGGCGATGATTCCCGGCGCTGGTGGTGACGCTCTTCGCCCAGCGCTACGTCGTGTCGGGGCTCCGGCTGTGACGGCCGGCGCGATCGCTGGCCGGGCGGACGGCGCTGGTGACCGGCGGCCTCCGCGCGGCCTCGGCCGGGCCATCGCGCCCAGCGCCTCGCCGCGCGCCGGGCGCCGCCGTGGCCGTGAACTACCGCGCGCGCGGCGGATGCGGCCGAGGCGGTGGTGCGGGAGATCGAGGCGCGCGGCGGCCGGGCGCTCGCGGTGCAGGCCGACATCGCCGACGCGGCGCAGGGTGCGCGAGATGGCCGCCCGCGTGACCTCGGCGCTCGGCGCCGTGGACATCCTGGTCAACAATGCCGGCGTCTCCTACCGGGGGACCTCGGCGACGCCGACGACGCGCCCAGATCGAGGAGATGCGCCGCATCAACGTGGACGGCCTGGTCGCCGTGACCAGGGCGCTGGTCGACGGCATGAAGGCCCGCGGGTTTGGCCGCATCGTGAACGTGGCGTCGATCGCGGCCCTGGGGACCGCCATGGCCGGCACGACCTTCTACGCCGCCACCAAGGCCGCGGTCGTCGTGCTGACGCGGCGCTTCGCCCTGGAGCTGGGCCCCACGGCATCACGGTCAACGCGATCGCGCCCGGGATTCGTCCTCACGGACATGGCGGCGGCCGGGCGCACGGAAGCGGACTTCGCGGCGATCGCCGCCCGGACGATGGTGCGCCGGATCAGCCGGCCCGAGGACATCGCGCAGCGCGGTGGCGTTCCTCGTGGCGCCCGAGTCCGGGTTCCTGACCGCCCAGGTCCTGACGGTGGACGGCGGCCGCATGGACTCATCGGGCATCCCTGAGCAGGGGATGCCGCAGACGGAGGAAGTGCGCATGACGACGCGCACGGCGGCCGACGCGATGGCGGCCCTGACCATCGGGAAGACGGTCACGGTCCGGAAGACCGTCGGCGAGACCGACGTGTATCTCTTCGCCGGCATCTCCGGCGACTTCAGCCCGAACCACGTGGACGAGGAGTACATGAAGGCGACCCGGTACGGCCGCCGCGATCGCCCACGGCGCCCTCATGGTCGCCTACATGTCACAGGCGTCCACCAAGATGTGCGCGAGCCTGCCGGGCACGATCGTGTCGTACGGCTACGACCGCATCCGCGTTCCCGGGGCCGTGTTCATCGGCGACACGGTGACCGTCACTTACGAGATCGCGGAGCGGGACGAGGCGGCCCGGAAGTCGTTCGCCAAGGTGACCGTGACGAACCAGCGCGGCGAGGTGGTCGCGGTCGCCACGCACATCCTGAAGGTCGTCGAGGCCTAGGCCGGCCGCGCGACGGTCGATGGAGCTCTGGTGATCGGGCTCGTCACGCTCGATTTCTGGCAGACCCTGTTCGCCGACAGCAGAACGGCCTCCGCCGCGCCCACGTCCTCCGCCTGGAAGGCGTGGCGGCGGCGCTGGCCGAAACCGGTCGGGTCTACGGGTCACCCGAGCTAGCCGCGGCGGATGAGCGGCGCCGGCGGGAGGCGTTCACGGCGATCTGGCGGGGAGCACCGCGACATGGCTCCGGACGATCAGCTGCGGATCTTCCTCGAGGCGCTGGACCCGGCGCTGCCCGCGGCGCTCGATGTTCCGGCGTTCGGGCGGGTCGCCGCCGCATACCAGGAGCCCACGCTCGCGCACCGGCCGGACATCACGCCCGGCGCCGTCGAGGCCGTGCGGGAGCTCCGCGCCCGCGGCCTCCGGCTGGGGCTGATCTCGAACACGGGGCGGACGCCGGGGCGCGTGCTCCGACGGCTGTTAGAGGATGCGGATCTCCTGTCGTGCTTCGACGTCCTCGTCTTCTCCGACGAGGCGCGGGTCCGCAAGCCCGCGACCGCGATCTTCCGGCAGGTGCTGGACGAGGCGCGGGTCGATCCCGAGCGCGCGGTCCACGTGGGCGACGACGCGGTGAAGCGACGTGGCGGGCGCCCGGGGCGCCGGCATGCGGGCGATCCACTTCGTGCCCGACGTCCTGGCCTCCGAGGTGCTGGCCGACGCCGTGCTGCGGCGGCTTCGCCGACCTGCCGGACCTCGTGGTCCGGCTCGGACGGCCCTGACCGCCGCCTGCTGGCCGCGGTTCGGCACGCGACCGAGCGCGGACGCCTCACGGACGAGCCTGGTAGGATAGAAGCCGCGCTTCGATGAAGCGCGGATCGATCGAGGGGGACCTGGACCGCCCGGTGCTCACCCTGACGGGGTGACGAGGGAGCCGTCGATGCGCATCTACTACGACATCAACCTGACCGATCGCACGATCGCCAAGCGGGACGTCCAGGGGAAGACAACGTGCGGGCCGGCCGGTACTTCATCGCGAAGACCCTGCTGGAGCTCCGGGGCCGCCACGGTCGACCCGCTGTCCCCGGCCAATCCACTGATCTTCTCGGCCGGCCCGTTCGCCGGCACCACCTTCTCGAACGCCAACCGCACGAGCGTCGGTTGCAAGAGCCCGCTGACGGGAGGCGTCAAGGAGGCGAACGGCGGCGGTACGTTCGGCTACGGCCTGGGCCAGCTACCGGATCGCCGGCTTCACGCTGCACGGCGCGGCGTCGGAGTGGGTGGTCCTCCATTTCCGGCAGGACGGGACCATCGACTTCGATGACGCGACGCCGTATCTCGGCAAGGGGAACTTCCAAGCGGCGGAGATGCTGTACGCCCGGTACGGGAAGAAGGTGGCGCTCGGGCTTTGCGGCCCGGTCGGCGAGTTATCAGGGCCTGATCGCGGGCATCGCCTTCAGCGACAAGGACGGCCGCCCGTCGCGTCTCTCCGCGCGCGGCGGCGTCGGCGCGGTGATGGGATCCAAGCGGGTCAAGGCGATCGTGATCGACCTGGACCGCATCCCGCCGCTCCACGATCGCCGGAAGGTCATGGCCGCCGTCAAGGACTACGCCAAGATGCTCCAGGCCGACGGCATCGTGGAGAACTTCTACGCGAAGCTCGGCACCATGGGGATGGCCGACGTCCAGAACCACATGGGCGGGCTGCCGGTGCGGAACTTCAGCGCCGGCCGGCTCGCCGACACCAGCGCCGGGAGGCGGTTCAAGCTCGGCGCGGATTACATCGGGCCCCTCAACACGTCGCGCGGAGGCGAGCAGACCCACGCCTGCATGCCGGGCTGCGTCATTCAGTGCAGCAACGTGTACCACGACGCCAATGGCAGGGAGCTGGTCTCGCCGGTCGAGTACGAGACCCTCGGGCTCCTCGGATCAGATTGTGGGCTCACCGAGCCGGACGATCTCGCCCAGCTGAACTTCATCTGCAACGATCTCGGCGTCGACACCATCGAGACCGGGGCGATGCTGGCCGTCCTGATGGAGGCCGGGCTCGGCGCCTTCGGCGACGCCCGGTTCATGGCGGATTGCCTCGGCGAGGTCGCCCGCGGTACGGACAACGGCCGGATCTGGGCCCAGGGGACGGCCGGGTCGGCGCGCACTACGGCGCCCGGCGGACGCCCGTCATCAAGCGCCAGGCCATCAGCGCCTACGACCCGCGCGTGGTCGAGGCCACCGGTATCACGATGATGGTGACGGCCCAAGGGGCCGACCACACGGCCGGTAATCTCCCTCGTCTCAAGACCCGGGATGGACCTCGACACCCTCATGAGCCAGAGCCTCCTCCAGCAGACGCGGGTCGCCGCGAACGACTCGCTCGGGCTGTGCATCTTCGGCCAGAGCGTGACGAATCCCAACACCGAGTTCCTCACCGCCGCGATCAACGCGGCGCACGGGACGAGCCTCACCACGGAGTTCTTCGAGGCGCTGGGCCGCGACACGCTCCGGCTGGAGTGGGAGTTCAACCGGCAGGCGGGATTCACCGAGCGCGACGACGAGCTGCCGGCGTTCTTCTACGAAGAGCCGCTCCCGCCGACGAACCAGACGGCGCGGTTTCCACGCCGGGGACGTGCACCGGATCTACGACCGCCTGCCGTCCTGAGCGGCGGCTCGTCCGGCGGCGCACTCGTTGCGCCGCCTCGGAACCCGCAGGCTATGATGAAGCCCCGCGCGGCGCCGAGGCCGTCGCGGTGTGTCCGCCGCCAGTCCCGGAGGGGGAGAACTCGAGATGGACGTGTCCGAGCTGAGGGCCAAGATCCGGGACATCGAGGACTTCCCCACGGAGGGCATCCTCTTCAAGGACATCACGACCCTCCTGAAGGATCCGAAGGCGTTCCGGTGCGTCCTGGACGAGCTGGCCACCGGCTACATCCAGTCCGGCGTGGAGATCGTCGTGGGCGTCGAGTCCCGAGGCTTCATCTTCGGCGGCGCGCTGGCGCACGAGCTCGGCGCCGGGTTCGTTCCGGTCCGGAAGCTCGGCGAAGCTGCCCGGCCAAGACCATCCAGGTGGAGTACGAGCTCAGTACGGACGGGACGCCGCTCGCCATGCACGAGGACGCGGTCAGCACGGGGCAGCGGGTGCTGATCGTGGACGATCTGCTCGCCACCGGCGGCACGATGGCGGCGACCCTCCGGCTCGTCGAACAGTGCGGCGGCGTCGTGGTCGGGCTGGCCTTCCTCATCGAGCTGGCGTTCCTCACACGGACGCTGCGAAGCTGAAGGGCTATCCGGTGACGTCGCTCGATCGTCTACGACTGATCGGGTCGCCGCTGGGAGACGGCAGGAGACGGTGATGAAAGCGATGGTGTTCGCATTCCTCCGTGATCGCGGTGGTGCCGGCGACCGTCGCGGCGACCGGCCGGCGCGGCAGCCCCGACCGGCCCGCTCGAGGAGGCTGGCCGGCTCGTCGATCGAGCTGGCGGGCCGCCTGAGCAGCTTCAGGCGCCGACCTCGTCCAGCAGATCCAGCAAGGGCGCGGCGGCATGGGGATGCCGGGGCGGATGATGGGGGACCCGCTGGAGCGGCCCCTCATCACCATCATGCTCCATCACCGGGCGGAGCTCGGACTGACCCCGAGCAGGTCACGCGGCTCGAGGCCATCCGCGGGGAGTTCGCGCGCGAGGCGATCCGCCGGGACGCCGACATCCGGATCGCCGAGCTCGACCTGGCGACGCTCCTCGAGCAGGATCCGGTCGATCTCGCCAAGGCCGAGGCCAAGACACGGGAGGTGGCGCAGCTCAGGGTCGACCTCCAGATGGCGCGGCTCCGCGCGGTCGAGCAGGGCAAGGCCGTGCTCACCGCCGACCAGCGCGCACGCCTCAGTCGATGCTGAGCGGCGGGATGCGCCACGGGACACCAGGCACGCCGGGCATGCCGGCGCCCCGGCGCTCGGCCGACACAGGCATCGCGGCTGTAGGCCGCTTCAGGACGACGGAACGGATGACGATCTCGAAGGTCGGCGTGGTCGGATGCGGGCTCATGGGCAGCGGCATCGCCCAGGTCGTGGCCCAGTCGGGATATCAGACCACCGTCGTCGAGGCGGACCAGGGCCTGCTCGACCGGGGACTCCAGAGCATCCAGCGGGGCCTCGACGCCCTCGTCGACAAGGGCCGCCTCGCCGCCGAGCAGCGCGACGCCGCGCTGGGGACGCCTGACGGGGACGCTCCGTGGTCGAGGACCTCGCAGGTGTGGACCTGGTCATCGAGGCGATCACCGAGAACCCGGCGATCAAAGAAGGAGACGTTCGCCCGCCTCGACCGCGATCTGCCCGCCGCACGCCGTCCTGGCGTCGAACACCTCGTCGTGCACGATCACCGAAGCTGGCCGCCGCGACGAAGCGGCCCGCGCAGGTGCTCGGGCTGCACTTCTTCAATCCCGCCCCGGTGATGAAGCTCGTCGAGGTCATCCGCACGATCCTCACGGGCGACGCCGGCCATCAAGACCGCCGTGGGCCTTCGTCCAGTCGCTCGGCAAGACGCCGGTCGCGCGCGCAGGACACCACGGGCTTCGTCGTGAACCGCCTGCTCGTGCCCTATCTCCTGGAGGCGGTCCGCCTGCTGGAGTCCGGCGTGGCATCGAAGGAGGACATCGATCAGGCGATGAAGCTCGGCTGCGGTTACCCCATGGGTCCGTTCACGCTCCTGGATCTGGTGGGCCTCGACACGACGCTGTACGTGGCCGAGGTGATGTTCCAGGAGTTCCGCGAGGCGCGCTTCGCTCCGCCGCCGCTCCTCCGGCGCATGGTCATGGCCGGCCATCTCGGCCGGAAGAGCGGAAAGGGTTCTACGACCACCCGGCGCGATAGGGACGTGATGGCACGCTGACTCGGATGTGCCGGGCCTCGCGGCCTCGGCTGCGCGAGCGCTGCGCCACTGCTCCGGCTGGGAGCCCTGGTCGCCGTTCGCGGGCGTCGTCGGGCGCCCGCCGCTGGCGCAGGAACCGGGTCGACGGCGACCGCTACCAGAACCCCCGCTACGGCGTCCAGATCGAGAAGCCTCCGCGATGGCACTTCATCACCGCCTCGACGGTCATGGACGTCGCCCGGAAGGCGGCCGGGCATGGCGCGCCGCCGGCCGACGCCGATCCCGTGAAGACGGCCGGGTTCGCGGTGATCGTGTCGAAGTCCCCGAACCTCGGCCGTGAGGTGTCGCCGCAGGTCGTGCCTGACGGTGCAGGACCTGCCGCGGCCGCCCGGGACGTGGTCGCAGGCCATGCGAGCGGCTCCGGAGCGGGATGAACGATCCGGAGACACGTAACGCCCACCGCGACCGGTCCGCCTCGACGGCCGTCCGGCGGCGCGGCTCGACTTCAAGGGCTACGTGGACGGGGCGCTGTGCGCGCGACCGCGCTCTGCACCTTCCAGGACCGCCGCGCGTTCGTGGTCGTGGGCCAGGCGCTCGCGACCGAGTTCGACAGCCGAGACCGTGACGTTCGACACCATCCTGCGGAGCTTCCGGCTCCGGTGACCGTCGGAAGCGTACGGGGCGAGGCGCTTCGCTCCGCGCCGCGGAACAGGAGTAGGCCATGCACCTCTACTACATCTCCGACGAGCAGCGGATGGTCATGGAGCTCGCGCGCTCCATCGCGCGGGAGAAGATCGCGCCGGTCGCCGCGCATCACGACGAGACCGAGACCTATCCCGAGGAGCCCGATGCGGCTCCTCGCCCAGCAGGGGCTGATGGGCATCTGGCTGCCGGAGGCCTATGGCGGCAGCGACATGGGCGCGCTCGCGGTCGCCCTCGTGGCCGAGGAGATCGCGTGGGCGTGCGCGGCGACCGCGACCAACTGGGGCGCGACTCCGCTCGGCGGCTACCCCATTCTCCTGGCCGGGACCGAGGCCGCAGAAGCGCCGGTACCTGCCGCGCATCGCGGCGGGCGAGTGCTCGCCGCCTACTCGCTCTCGGAGCCCGACGCGGGCTCCGACGCGGCGCTCGCCTCCGCACGACGGCCGTGCGGCGCGGGGACCGGTACGTTCTCAACGGCACCAAGCTCTGGTGCTCGAACGGATCGCACGCGGGCGTCATCACGCTGTTCGCCACCGTCGATCCGGGCAAGGGCGCCGAAAGGCATCACGGCATTCCTCGTCGAGCCGGGATTTCCCGGGCTTCGCCGTCGGCAAGCAGGAGCGCAAGATGGGGATCCGCGCGTCGCCGACCGTCGCGCTCCATCTCCAGGACTGCGAGGTCCCCGTGGAGAACCGCCTGGGCGAGGAGGGCGAGGGCTTCGGGATCGCCATGCGGACGCTCGACTACACGCGGCCCATGACCGGCGCGACGGCGCGTCGGCGTCGGCCAGGCTGCGCTCGACGCCGCCACGGCCTACGCGAAGGAGCGCCGCCAGTTCGGCAAGCCGATCGCGGCGTTCCAGGGGCTCCAGTTCATGCTCGCCGACATGGCGATGCAGGTCCACGGCGCGCGGCTCATGGTTCACCACGTCGCGAGCCTGGTCGACCGGGCGTGTCGGCGGCACCGTGCTCGAGGCCTCGATGGCGAAGTGCTTCGCCGCCGACGCCGCGATGAAGGTCGCCACCGACGCCGTCCAGGTCTTCGGCGGCGTCGGCTACACGCGCGAGTTCCCGGTGGAGCGCTTCATGCGCGACGCCAAGATCATGCAGATCTACGAGGGCACCAACCAGATCCAGCGGCTCGTCATCGCGCGCGAGCTGCTTGGCCTGTGACGGCGGCAGCGCGGGAGACGGGTGATGAAGGCGAGGCAGGGGTCGGCCGGCGATCGTTCGTGACGGGCGCGGGACGTGGCGGCTGCTCGGGTTCCCGGCGGTCCTGCGAGCCCAGGCGCCCACGATCAAGCTCGGCGTGCTCCACACCGGTGACCGGCGCCCTCGCCGAGCCCGGGCCAGGCGTGCCGCGCGCGGCGCCCAGCTGGCCGCCGAGGCCGTCAACCAGGCCGGCGGCATCAAGGCGCTTCGGCGGCGCGGCTGGAGCTCCTGCTGGGGGACACGCCAGTCGAAGCCTGAGGTGGCGCGGCAGGAAGCCGAGCGGCTGGTCAACGCCGGCGCCCAGATCCTGATGGGGACGTTCAGCTCCGGGGACACGAATGCCGTGGTACCCGGTCGCCCAGCAGCGGCGCGTGTCCTTCATCGTCGACATCTCGGCGGCCGATCCGATCACGGCCAACGTCGCGAAGTCGGTGAAGGAGGGCCAGCAGAAGGTCCAGTACGTCTACCGGAACTTCCCGACCGGTGCCATGTTCGGCCAGCGCGCCGTGCAGTTCATGGGTGAGATCTTCAAGGACGCCGGCCTCGCGCCCAAGCGCGATCGTCCTCCTCTACGCCAACGACCTGTTCGGCCAGGTGCAGGCGCGATCGTTCCAGGCGGCGCACAAGGCGGCGAGCCCGGCCTGGGACATCGTCGAGGTCATCCCCTGGCCCGAGCCGCCCGGCCGACCTGTCGACGGAGGTCTCGAGGCTCAAGGCGGCGAAGCCCGACATCATCGCGCCGATCACGCGGCCGGCCAGCGCGCTTCTCCTGCTGCCAGAGATCGAGAAGCAGCGCGTGGAGGCTCTGGGGATCATCGGTCCGGGCAGCCCGGGGCTCTACGAGGCGGGGCAGGTCGCCAAGCTCACGCGAGCAGATCGAGTTCGTCATGGACAACGTGCCGTGGCCGAACTTCAAGAACCCCAGGACGCGGCAGGTGGCCGACGAATACGCGAAGCGGTCCGTCGACGCGGCCAATCCCCGGGGCAAGACGTTCGACACGAACTCCGTGCTTCTCGTACGACGGCATGATGCTGATCGCCGACGTGCTCGAGCGGGCAGGCCGCGCCGGCCTCCGGCTGGAGCGGTGGGATCCGGACGCCGTCGTGGAGTCCATCCAGAAGAGCCAGTTCACGGGCGTGCTCGGCGCGTGATGACCGGGCCGGTCGTGTTCAACGAGATCGGCGACAACGCGAACGCGTCCAGCGCCACTGATCCAGATCCTGGGGCAGAAGCCCGTGGTGGTCTGGCCGAAGGCCGCGCGCCGAGCAGAAGTTCGTGCTGCCCCGGCCGAAGCGGTGACCCGGCCCAGCCTGACCCGCTCTCCGGCCGGGTCCGTTCCGCTCCGCGTCGCCCGCCGGATGGACTTCACGCTGATCGCCCAGGGCCTCGTCAACGGGGTCCTGTTCGGCGGCGTCTACAGCCTGATGGCGGTGGGCCTCACCCTGATCTTCGGCGTGATGCGCATCGTCAACTTCGCCCACGGGGACATGATGGTCTGGGGCATGTATCTCGCATGGCTCCTGGCCACGCGCCTGGGCCTCGATCCCACGCCTCGGCTTCGCGCTGCTGCCGCGGCGCTGTTCGTGCTGGGAGCCGTCGTCCAGCGGGGGCCTCGTGGACCGGATCCGCGACGCTCCGCACGAGATGCAGATCCTCCTGCTCCTCGGCGTGGGCCTGGTGCTCGAGAACGTGGCGCTGGTGGCGTTCGGGCCGGAGCCCCAGCGGACGCCCTCGTCGCTGCAGCCGGGTCACGCTCTGGCTCGGCCCGGTGTTCGTCGACATGGCCCGCCTGGTCGCCTTCACGGTCGCCGTCGCGCTCGACCGCCGGCTTGTGGCTCTTTCTCCGCCGCACGGATCTCGGGCGCACGATGCGGGCGACCGCCGACAACCCGTACGGCGCCCTGGTCGTGGGCACCGACGTCCGCCGCGTGTACGCCACGGCCTTCGGCATCGGCGCGGCCTGCGTCGGCGCGCGCCGGGGCGCTGGTCTCGCCGATCCTCCCGTTCTCGCCGTCGGCAGGGCTGCCGGCCGTCGGTGACTCGTTCAACATCGTGATCATCGGCGGCATGGGCAGCCTGCCGGGCGCGTTCGCCGGCGGCCTGCTCGTGTCGGTCGCCGAGTCGCTCGGCGCGCTGTTCCTCTCGCCGTCGATGAAGGAGCTCGTGAGCTTCGGGCTGCTCATCGTCATCCTTCTGTTCAGGCCCGCCGGCCTGTTCGGGCGCCGGACGTGAGCGCGCCGCGAGGACCGTCGGGGCGGCGCGGGATGCGTCCTCGGCGCCGCGGCCATCCTGGCGCTGCTGGCCTTGCCGGCGCGTGCTGAGCTCCTACGCGGTCGACGGTGTTCATCTTCATCTTCTTCTACGGCTATCTCGGACAGGCCTGGAACGTCCTCGGCGGCTACGCGGGCCAGCTCTCGGCGGGCCACGCCGCCTTCGTCGGCGTGGGCGGGTACGCGACGACGCTGCTCTCGATGCACTGGGGGCTGTCGCCCGTGGATTGGGATGCGTGGTCGGCGGGCTGCTGGCGGCCGCGCTGGGCGCGGTCATCGGCGGCCTGGGCTTCCGGTTCGGCCTGCGCGGCTTCTACTTCGTGCTGCTGACCGTGGCGTTCGCCGAGGTGTGCCGGATCGTCACGCTCAACACCGAGGCCATGGGCGGCGCGCTCGGGCTCTACATCACCTTCACCGGCAACCCCTGGCAGCTCCAGTTCCAGGACAACCGCGCGTACTACTACCTCGCGCTGGCCCTGATGCTGCTGGCGACGGGCGTCGTCGCGCTGCGTCGAGCGGAGCCGCCTCGGGCGCTACCTCGTGCGCCATCCGCGAGGACGAGGACGCCGCCGAGGCCCTGGGCGTCGACACCTTCCGCTACAAGCTGCTGCGCCATCGTGCTGTCCGCGTTCCTGACCGGACTCGGCGGGGCCTTCTACGCGAACTACCTCTTCTCGCTCCAGCCGAACGCCGGTGTTCGGCATCCCGCTGTCGGTGGACATCATCATTCGGCCCGTCGTCGGCGGCGCGGGCACGCTCGCTCGGGCCCCTCGTGGGATCGTTCATCCTCTCGCCGCTGGCGGAGATCGCCCGCATCTACTTCACCCGGCCCGGCTGGACCGGGCTTGCACCTCGTGCGTCTACGGCGTGCTCCTCGATCGGGACGGTGCCTGTTTCTCCCGCAGGGCGCCTATCCACAGCTCCGGCGCGCCTGGGCGCGCCGCCGGTCCGAGGCGCGTGACGTGGCCCTCCTCGAGGTGGTCGATCTCCGGAAGCGGTTCGGCGGGCTCCAGCGCGGTGGCCGGAGTGAGCTTCGAGATCGGCGGCGGGCGAGATCGTGGGGCTCATCGGGCCGAACGGCGCCGGCAAGACGACGCTGTTCCACCTGATCTCGGGCTTCGTCGGCGCCGGACCGAGGGCGAGGTCCGGTTCGAGGGGCGCGACGACCCGCGGGCTCCGGCCCCACGAGATCTGCCGGCGCGGCCTCGCGCGCACCTTCCAGATCGTGAAGCCCTTCCCGGGTCTGACGGTCCTGGAGAACGTGCGGGTGGGCGCGCTGGCCCGGACGCCGACGTTCGGGGCCGCTACCCGCAAGCGCGCGAGGTCCTCGCGTTCGTGGGCCTCGCGGACCGGGCTGACCGGCCAGCCCGCGGCCTCACGCCTGGCGGACCGCAAGCGCCTCGAGCTCGCGCGCGCTCTGGCGACGGAGCCTCGGCTCCTCCTGCTCGACGAGGTCATGGCCGGCCTCACGCCGACCGAGACGGAGCGGATCATCGAGATCTGCCGGGTCGATCAATGCGCGCGGCATCGCGATCCTCCTCATCGAGCACGTCATGCGCGCGGTCATGGCCTTGTCCCGGCGCGTCGTGGTGCTGAGCCAGGGGCAGGTGCTCGCCGCCGGCGCGCCGGACGCGATCGCGCGCGACCCGCGAGTCGTGGAGGCGTACCTGGGCGAGGCATACGACGGCGCCGTGGAAGGTGGACGCGTGCTGGCGCTTGACGGCGTCGCCGCGGGCTACGGCGACGCTGCTCGCGGTGCGCTCGATCTCGCTCGAGGTCGACCCCGGCGAGTGCGTGGCCCTGATCGGCGCCAACGGCGCGGGCAAGACGACGACGCTGCGCGCCATCTGCCGGGCTGCTGCCGCTGCGCGGCGGCCGCATCCTGTTCGAGGGTCGACCGCTCGGCGGGGCTGACTCCTCGGCAGATCGTCGCCCTCGGTCTCGCGCGCACGTTCCGGAGGGCCGCCAGGTGTTCGCGTCCCTGACGGTCCTCGAGAACCTCGAGATGGGCGCCCGCACCGCCGGCTGCCCGCGGCCGCGCGCCGCGAGACGCTCGATGGAGGTCTTCGCCCTCTTCCCGCGCCTGAAGGAGCGCGTCGCCGCAGGCTGCCGGAACGCTCTCGGGCGGCGAGCAGCAGATGCTGGCCATCGGGCGGGCCCTGATGGCGCGGCCGCGCCTGCTCCTGCTGGACGAGCCCTCGCTCGGCCTGGCGCCGATCGCCGTCCGAAGCATCATGGAAATCGTCGCCACGGTCAATCGCCGCGGGACTACAATTCTGCTCGTGGAGCAGAACGTGCGTCGGGCCGCTTGCGCTGTGCGGCCGCGGCTACGTCGTCGAGAACGGCGTCGATCGCGCTCGCGGGCTCGCGCGAAGAGCTTCTTCGCTCGGACCACGTCCGGCAGGCCTACCTCGGGATGTGATCGTGAACCCGAGCGCATCCGGCGAGCTCCCGGCCTCGCCGGTCAGCGCGACGGTGGCCCAACGGGCCTCTGATCGAGCTGGCCGGCGCGGCGGCCGCGGGCGCCAGTCTGCCCGAGGTCCTCGGAGCGCGTGGCGCGCGCGGCGGTGACGCTCGTCCCCGGCTCGCTGGTCCACGTCTGGCTGGCCAGCGAGGACCAGCGCGAGCTCCAGGCTCGCGACGGAGATCGGCGCGCCCCCGGACCACGCCGGCGCGGAGCTCCACCGCACCGTGCCGCTTCGGGAAGGGCTCCTGGGTGCGGTCGTGCGGAGCGCGGAGCCCGTGGTCGTCCCGTCGTTCGCCGACGACGAGCGGATCTTCAACCGCGACGTGGGCGCTCGACCAGGGCGTGCGCTCCTTCGCCGGGGTCCGGCTCGCCAGCGGTGATCGCGTGCTCGGGGCGCTCTGCCTCCTGACGTGGCGGCCGCACGACTTCACCGCCGCTCGAGGTGGACTTCCTCCGCTCGTTCGGCGCGCACGCGGCAGTGGCCGTCGAGGGCGCGGCGCTCCTCGAGGTCGCCTCGAGCCGGCTGCGCCGGCTGGAAACGACCCTGCGGGAGATCGAAGGGGAGATCTCCGGTCAGCGGGATCTGGACGCCCTCGTGGCCACGATCAGCCGCCGCGCCGCCGAGCTACTGGATGCCGACACCGGCGGCGTGTATCTGCTCGACGCGGCCGGCGAAGGCGCTGCGCCCGCACGCGGCCTTCAACTGGCCAGAGTGGATGCGGGACACGGCCATCGCGGTGGGGAAGGGTCGTCGGCGTGACGGCCTCGCGCGGTCTGGGCATGATCGTCAACGACTTCCCGCAAGTCGCCGCTGGCGCTGTGCGCGGTTCCGCGACGTTCACCGCGCCGTCGTGACCCAGCCGCTCGTGGCGGGCCGGACGCTCCGCGGAGTGATCGTCGTCGCGCGCGACGTGTCCCGCGCGGCCGTTCACGCAGGCCGACCTGGCCATCCTTGAGCGACTTCGCCGTCCAGGCGTCGATCGCGCCTCGAGAACGCGCGCCTGCTCCGCCTGGCCTCCGCGCGCGCCGAGCGCGTGAAGGCCGCGGCCGAGGTGGGTCAGCTCGCTGGCCTCGACCCGAGACGCCGATCGGCATCCTCGACCTCATCGCCGAGAAGTGCCGCGAGATCCTGAGGGCGGAAGCGTTCGGCATGTTCCGCATCGACGGGAACCGCCTCCAGTACGTGCGGGGCTTCGGGCTCGGCTCGCGGTTCCAATCGCATCGGGCTCGGCGAAGGCGTGGTCGGCTGCGCCGCGCGTGACCGCCGCACGATCGAGACCTCGGACATCCTGCGGGATCCGAAAATCGAGCTCTCGTCCGAGACGCGGGCCCGGGTCGCGTCCCTCAACCTCCGCGCGGTCGCCGCCGTCCCGCTGCTCGCCGGCGGCCGGGTGCTCGGGCGTCCTCGCGATCTATCACGCGGTCGACTTCCGGCTCCCGGCCGAAGACCGGAGTTCCTGGAGACCCTGGCCGGCCCACGCCGCGCCGCGCTGGAGAACGCGCGGCTCTTCGGCGAGCTCCGCCGCCGCCAGGAGACGGCCGAGGCGCTCGCCGACATCACGCAGACCCTGGCGGCGTCGCTCGACCTGCGAACCGTGCTCGCGGGCGTGGCGGAAGGCGTCCGGGCGCTCTTCGGGGCGGACGGCGGCGCCATTGGCCTGCATCACCCGGCGCGGGACGATGCGGGTCGCCGCCCGCGTCGGGCTCGGAGCGGATGCGCTCCGCCACCTGGTCGTGGGTCCGGGCCAGGGCGGCACCGGCTGGGTGCTCCGGCACGGCCAGACTTTCCGCACGAGCGACTACGGGAGCGACCCGCGAATCACGCAGACCCTCATCCCGGAGATCCAGCAGGCGGGCATCCGCGGGATGCTCGCGGTCCCGGTCCGGCTGAAAGAGGAGATCGTCGGCATCGTCTACGGGTTCTGGAGCCAGCCCGTGGAGCTCTCGGACGAGCACGTGAGCCTGGCGACCGACCTGGCGCGCATGGTGGCCGTCGCGGTCGCGAACGCGCGCCTCTACCAGGAGGCGCGGGACCGGGAGGCCGAGGCGCGGGCCCTGTTCGAGGTCGGCCGGCTGATCAGCTCCACCCTGGATCCGGACCGGGTCTCGATCGAATCGTCGAGCGGGTGCTCGAGCTGATGCGCGTGCGTGCGTGCGGGATCTTCCGCCTCGATCCGGGACGGTCTCCTCCGCTACGCGCGCGGGGCCGGGCTGTCGCCGGAGTTCATCCGGGACATGGCGGTCCCGCGTCGGCGAGGGACCGTCGGCCCAGTCCGTGGCCGAGCGCCGGCCGGTGTGGGCCGCCGATCTGATGGAAGCCGAAACACCGGGTGCAGAGCGGCGCCATGCGGCGAGCTGGTCGACCGCGAGGGATACCGCGCCGTGCTGTCCGTGCCGATCCTGACACAGGGCGCGCCGTTCGGCTGTGCCTGGCCACCTACTGGTGGGAGCGCCACGAGCCTACACAGGCGCCGAGGTCCAGACGCTCACCTCCCTCGCGACCCTCGCCGCGGTCGCGATCGAGAACGCGCGGCTCTACGACGCGACGCGCCGCCAGGTCGAGCGGCTCGAGCAGCTGAACCGGCGTCAATCGCGCGATGTCCGCGCTGCTTCGCCTGGACGACGTCCTCGACGAGATCACGCGGGGCGGCCGGGACGCTGTGCGATGCGCCGCTCGCGACCATCTGGCTGGCCGACGAGACCGAGCGGATCCTGCTGCGTCGGGCCTTCCACGGAGCCCCGGAAATGCGGGAGCAGCTTCCCGCTCGCCTGATGTTCTGGTCAGGGGGCGTCGGGATCGTGGCGGACCGACGCGAGGCCCTGATCAACGTCGTCGTGGAAGGAAATCCCGAGATCGTCGGTCGTGAAGTGCTCCTGGCGCACGGGGCCCGGACGTTCAGCGGCTTCCCATGATGCTCGGCGACCACTTGCTGGGCGTGCTCGCGGTCAGCGGCCGCGAGGGGCAGCCCTCGACGAGGCGGACGAGGTGGTCCTGCGGGCTCTGGTGGGCCAGGCCGCGGTGGCGATCCAGAACGCGCGCCTCTACGAGGACGCGCGGACCCACGAGATCGAGGCCCGGCGCGACCCTGGAAGAGCTGCGTCGCACCCAGGAGCAGCTCGTGCGCATGGAGAAGCTCAGGCGCTTGGCGAGATGGCCTCGGGCGTGGCGCACGACTTCAACAACGTCCTGGCGGTGATCCTGGGTCGCGTGCAGCTCCTCCAGCGCAAGCTCGAGGACCCGACGTTCCGCCGCTGGCTGGCCATCGTCGAGCAGGCGGCGCTCGACGGCGCCCAGACGGTCCGGCAGATCCAGGAGTTCACGCGGGTGCGCCGCGACCAGCCGACCCAGACGGTCGAGGTCTGAACCAGGTCGATCCGCGATGCCGTCGAGATGACGCGCGGCCGGTGGCAGGACGAGTCGCAGTCACGGGGCGTGCCGATCCGCCTCACGCTCGACCTCGGTGACGGTGCCGCCGGTCGACGGGCAGCCGTCCGAGCTCCGCGAGGTCCTGACGAACCTGATCCTGAACGCCGTGGACGCCCTCCCGCGCGGCGGGCGAGATCCGCATCGCGACCCGGGAGCGCGGAGGCCGGGTCGAGGTGATCGTCGCCGACACCGGCGCTCGGGGATGTCCGAGTCCGTCCGGCGGCGGATCTTCGAGCCCTTCTTCTCGACCAAGGGCCCGGCGGCACCGGGCTCGGGCTCGCCATGGTCTACGGCATCGTGTCACGGCACGGCGGGGAGATCCTGGTGAACACCGCCGAGGGCGCGGGCTCGACGTTCACGATCCGGCTCCCGACGGGGCGCACGGCGCCCGAGCCTGGCGCCGCGGGCGCCGGTCGCCGGGCGCCGAGTCGGTGCGGGTGCTCGTTATCGACGACGAGCCGTTCGTCCGCGACACGCTGGGAGAGATCCTCCGCCAGCAGCACCACGACGTCGTCGTGGCCGACGACGGCGCTCGGGGCTGGCCCGCTTCCGCGAGAGACGTTCGACCTGGTGATGACCGACCTGGCGATGCCCGGCATGTCCGGCTGGCAGGTGGCGCAGGCCGTGAAGGCGGCCCGGCCTCAGGTGCCGGTCGTCCTCGTGACCGGCTGGGCGTCGAGGTCCAGCCGAACGAGCTGCAGACGGCACGGCGTCGACCGCGTGATGACCAAGCCCTTCCGGTTCGAGGACGTTCAGGACAGTCGTCGCGAGCTTCCGGGGATCCGGCGGAGCCGGCTAGGGGAGGGAGGACTCATGACCAGTCCGGTCATCGTGGAAGCGATCCGAACCCTGGTGGAGCGGCGCGACCTCACGCGGCTCGAGGCCGCGGCCGCGATGGAGGCGCTCATGTCCGGGGCCGCCACCTCCGTCCAGGTCGCGGCCTTCCTCACCGCCCTCGGATGAAGGGGAGACCGTCGAGGAGCTCATCGGCCTCGCGGAAGTCATGCGGCTCAAGGCCGTGCGGGTGCGGACGCGGCGGACGTCGGGACGGCGCTCGCCGGCACCGACCGCGAGATGCTGATCGACACCGCCGGCACGGGCGGCGACGCGTCGGGCACGTTCAACGTCTCGACGGCGACCGCGTTCGTCGTGGCCGGCGCGGGGCCTGCAAGGTGGCCAAGCACGGGAACCGCTCGGTCTCGAGCCTCTGCGGGTCGGCGGACGTGGTCGAGACCCTCGGCGTGAGCCTCGACCTCAGCCCGGCCAAGGTCGCGCAGTGCATCGACCAGGTGGGCATCGGGTTCCTCTACGCGCCGCTCCTCCACACGGCGATGAAGCACGTCATGCCGGCGCGCCGGGAGATGGGCATCCGCACGGTCGTTCAACATCCTCGGCCCCTTGACCAATCCCGCGGGCGCCAACGCGCAGGTGATCGGCGTCTACAGCCGCGCGCTCGTCGAGCCCCTGGCGCGCGTGCTCGCCGAGCTCGGGACGATCCGCGCCTTCGTGGTGCACGGCGCCGACGGCCTGGACGAGATCTCGACGACCGGCGACAGCTGGGCCGCCGAGGTCCGCGAGGGCGTCGTCCGGACGAGCGCGCATCCGGCCCGGAGGACTTCGGGTGCCCCGGGCGACGATCGCGGACCTCCGGGGCGGGGACCGGGAGGAGAACGCGGACATCATCCGGCGCATCCTCGCCGGCGAGCCCGGCCCGCGTCGCGACATCGTCCTGGTGAACGCGGGCGCCGCGCTGGTGGCGGGCGCGCGCGCCCGGGACTTCAGGAGGGGCCCAGCTCGCCGCTCACGCGATCGACGGCGGCGCCGCCCGCGGCAAGCTCGAGGCGCTGATCCGCCTGTCCCACGAGCTGGCGCAAGACAAGGGGCTAGCCCGTGCTGAGGTCGCTGGGCCCGTCGGCGCGGCCGCTCGGGCTGGCCGTCGCCTCGGGGCTCTCGCTGTACGGCGCGGTCTTCGTGTCGGGACTCGCCATCCGGCTGGAGTGGGTCCACCTGGCCCCGGCCTGGACGTCGCTCGGCGTGCTGGCGGACCCCGTCGTGCTCGGCGGTGTCGGGCGTGCTGTTCCTGGTCGAGTTCCTGGCCGACAAGATCCCGGTGGTCGACTCCGTCTGGGACGCCTCCACACCGTCATCCGCCCGGTCGGCGGCGCGCTCCTGGCGAGCCGCGCGCTGGGCGAGCCTCGCCGGCCGCCGAGGTGCTGGCGCTCCTCCTGCTGGGCGGAGCGACGCTCGCGACGCACGCGGCGAAGGCGACCACGCGGCTCGTGGTGAACGCGAGCCCCGAGCCGGTGTCGAACGTCCTGCTCAGCCTGCTCGAGAACGGGCTCGTGGTGGGCGCGGCGTGGATGGCGCTCGCGCACCCGCTCGTCGCGCTCGGGGTGGGGCTCGTCGCGGTGGCCGGCGCGGCGCTGCTCACCGTGTGGCTCGCGCGCCGCGCCATCGGCGCGTCTGGGCGGCTCTGTCGGGACGCGGCGGACAGGTCCGCGCCGGCGTGGCGGGAGTGCCTGAGACCCGCCGCGCCCTACGGGCCGAGGCGCCGGATCGTCGATCGCGCCGACGTAGGCGAATCGCACCGGATTCTGCCGGGAGATTCGCCCCAGCTCGACGCCGGATCGGCAGCCGCCCGCCCCGCCAGTCGACCTCGGCCCGGTAATCCTGCTCCCGCCACACCGGCGGGGTCGCGCCTCGAGGGCGGACGTCGAGCGCCCGCGTCCGCGCCCAGGCGGACGACGAGCGACGGCGCGCCGTCCGTCGCCTGGGCGCCCGCGCGCACGACAACCGCGTAGCGGCCCGGCAGCAGACGCGGGGCGAGCTCGAGCGCGCCGTTCCGCTGAGCCGCCCAGACCAGCCGCTCCTGAGTGACGGTGCCGCTCCCGGCGCTCACCGGCAGGATGCCCCAGAAATTGGTGCCGCCCTGACCCGCGCCCAGGTTCGCCGGATAGGCCGCGCTCGGCGTGAGCCACGCCACCGCGACCAGGCCGGCGACGCCGAGGGCCGCCGCCCCGACGCCGGCGAGCCACGCACCCTGGGCGCGACCGTTCCCGGCCCGCGAGACAGCGTAGCCGCTGACGCAGCGTCACCGCGAGGATCGCCAGCCCGACCGACGTCCAGTGGGCGCTCGGCATGATGAAGGAGGGCAGGAATCGCCCGGGATCGAGGCCGCTGTGGCGGAAGACGGACGACCAGGGCCACCGCCCGGCCGATCGCGTCCTGAAAGCGCCACGCCGGCCAGACCGAGAGCGCCGCGGCGTACGCGAGCGTCCCGGCGTAGAGCGCTCCCACCACCGTCCACGCGATCCGCCCCCGGACATGATCCAGGGGCAAGCGCCACCAGCACGGTCAGGAGCGGCAGGCTGGCCGTGAGGAACCGGGCGGGCGGACTGAATCCCGCATACCACTGCGACATGCGCTGCGTCGCGATTCCCGCGAGCGTCGCGGCGCCGAGGTAGGTACCAGGTGCAGAGGAATGGCCCGGCCGTCAGGGAGGAGCAGGCGCCAGCGACGCTGCGCGACCGCGACGACGATGCCGGCCACGGCGAGCGCGAAGAGAGGGCGCGGTCGCGAGGAGGCCGAACTCCTGGTCGAGGAGGAGGCCGAGATGGCCCCGGTACTCGGTTGGCGCCCGGGTCGTCCACGTCGACGAGCCACTGGATTGCCGCGAGGACGCCCCCGCCCTCGGGTCTGCCACCGGATGTGCCCGCTGGAGGAACACTTGCGTCGTAGTAGTCGTGGCGGCGACCGTGGCGGCGACCAGACGCCGGCAGAGGCCACGACCAGGGTCCGCCACGTGAGCCGACGCGGGAAGCCCAGCAGGAGCGGCGGCAGCATCAAGAACAGCCGGGTCTTGACCGCCACCATCCCCGCGAGGCATAGGGCCGCGGTGGCGGCGGCCGTCCAGGTCACGCGGCGACTGCCACAGGGCATAGGCGGCCGCCGCCGCGAAGAACGCGCCGGAGATCTCGGGGAAGGGCGATACCGCGAAGGTCACGAGCGGGAGGCTGAACGCCGCGCCGAGCCACGCGAGGAACGCGGCGCGCAGACTGGCGCCGCTCGCCGCGCGCGAACCGGAACGCGAGCAGCATGCGCGCCGGCCCCGAGCAGATTGAGCGTGACCACCGCGCCCTGGCGGCCCGGCCGCGGCGTAGCCCGGCATCAGGAGCACCGGCTGGAAGCCCTGGTACAGGCGCGAGTACATCCCGCCATCGGGCGTCCGCTGGATCGCCTGCGGCACGCGCGGCAGGTCACCCCAGTAGAACGGCAGATAGTCGCGGCCGACGACGTTGTTCGCGAGGTTCAGGTCGTGATCGTAGAGGAGGCTGTGAGCGACGAGGAGATAGTAGGGCTCGTCGCTGGTGCTGGACATCGCGGTCGTGACGTGGGCCCCTAGGAGCAGATAAGGGAGGAAAGCGCCGAGGAAGATCCCGACGCTGGCGCGCGCGAGCGGGACCTGGTCGCTCTCGAGCCAGCGCCAGAGCGCGCGGACGAAGATCGCCACCTTGACGCCGACGAAGAGCGTGAACCAGGCCCCGATCAAGAGCCGCCACCGGCCGTCGGGACCGAGAAACGCGAGTCCGGCGCCCAGCACGAGTACCAGGCTCAGGCAGAGCTGGTCGGCGAGGAAGAATCGGCGGAGCACCCCCGAGGATCCCAGCGCGCCAGGAGAGCGTACGCCAGGGCAAACAGGACGTGGCCCGCGGGAATCCAGAGCGCGAGCAGCCGAGGCCAGGCGTACGGATCCGGGCCATGACCGTCCAGCCCGGGCGTGAAGGCACCGGCCGGATAGCCGGCCCACCACCAGAGCTTCCACAGCGCGATCCCCGTGACGAGCGCCGCCGCGCCGCTGGCCAGGAGCGCTTGCGAGGCGCGCGTCACGGTGCGAACCGGCAGCGCTCGCGCCGCGTTCCGGGGCCGGGTCACCGCCATGTCTCTCCTGGGCTCGTGTTGGACGGCGGGGCGCCGCCGCGTATGGGCGCTCGCCCCGGCACGGCTCGCTTCGAGGCGGCGCCGCCAGGATACCGTCGGCGTTCCCGAGCGCCAACCATTGCGCGTCCCGCGCCCGCGGTGTCCGCGAGACGCAAAAAGCTTGGGGCGCTGCAGGCCCGGTTGTTAGCGTGGGCGCATGAGACACACAAGGTTCGCCACCGCTGCCATAGCTCTCGCGCTTTGCCTCTCCGCCTGCTCGTCCACGAAGGGCGTGCCGCCGATCCGGAGCGAGTTCATGGACATCCCGCTGCCGGGCGGGCTCACGTACATGCCCGACGAATCGGCGGTCATCGAGTCCGAGACGGTGCGAGCCGCCCGGCTCATGTACTCCAGCCTGTTCGAGGCGGGGAGCCTCGTGCTGTCGATCCAGGAGGGCCTCCTGGGGAACGGCTGGCGCCTGACCCGAACGACGGCCTTCCCAAACGTGGGAACGATCCAGCTGTACGAGAAGGGGAGTCCTCGCTTCAGGTGCGGATCTGGGAAGGTGGCGCGTTCAGCAGCTCGACCTACGTCGAGCTGAGCGGCACCCGGGCGCTTCCGCGCACGCAGAAGACGGCCGCGACCCAGTAGCCCTCATTCCGGCAGCCCCGCTCCCGCTCGAGGGCGTCCAGGAGACGGCCGAGCGGGGTGAGGGCCGCCTGAGCCAGGGCGACCCGGTCGCGGCGGGCGGCCGCATCCAGCTCGGCCTCCTGACGCGCCGCGGGCATCGCCTCCAGCCACGCCGTCGCGGCCGCGCGGACGGCGGGCCCGACCAATCCGAGGACCTCGCGCACCAGCTGCTGCGCCAGCGTCCGCCGCGCGTCCACCCCGAGGGCCCGCGTGACGCGACCGATAGCGCGCGCGCGAGCTTCGGGGACAGGAGCAGCGTCGCCCCGCGTCGCGTCGACGAGATCGCCCGGGACCGGTCCCCACCCGAGAGCGATTCCCGGCCAGACCGCCTCGATGGCTCCCGGCGAGGAGTGGTGTCGCTTCGAGAGGCAGGAGCGCTCCCAACGCCTCCGCGCCACGGCCCGGCGACGGACTCCACGCCGGGCGGGTCGCACCCGGGCGCAGTGGCGCTCCAGTACCTCCGCGCGTTCGTCGAGGGTCAGGTGGTCCTCGATGACGCCTCCGAGCGCCTCGAGCGACGCGACGTAGCGCGCGCTGCCCGCCGCGCCTCCGCCACGCGCACGACGCGGTGCTCGCGTCGCCGGCAGGCCCTGGCACTCGCGTCCGGTGGTAGGCGCGGCCCTGCCAGACCGATGCGCTCGACGCCGTCCCGGAGCTGGACGACCAGCCCACCCGGGTGAATGCGCCGCTCGTGGGGCGCGGGCGCCCAGTCGACCGGCGCTTCTTCGGACGCGCCCCGGGCGAACGTTCCCTCGGCGTCCGCCACGAACCGCGCGAGGGCGTCGGCGCCCCCGACGAAGCGAAAGGACTCGGTGAGGCTCCAGAAGAGCTGCTCGGTCGGGAACGGGCCGCGATACCGGCAGCGCAGGGCCGCGCCTGGTCCTGCGCGAGCGCCGCGAGGACGTTCAGCAGCGCGGCGCCCGGCGCCGGCGGGCAGCCGGCCGGGCTCGGCGACGGGAGGAATGAGATCGACGGCGCTCCAGGCGACCGCGCCCGCCAGGGTGAGCGGCGACCGGCGCGCTGGCCGGCGCGCAGCGAACGAGGCGGTCCGAGGGTCCCCCAGAGGGGATGATGCGCGCCGCCGGGGATCACGCCGACCGCGCTGCCATCGGCGAGGCTCACCCACGCTTCCCGGAGCTCGCCCCGGGAGCGCGATTGAGCGCGACCGTGACCGACGCCCCGCGGATCGAGCTCCAGCACGCGATGCCGGAGCGGCGCGGCCGGATCGGGTCGATAGAGCGCGACCGATCCCCACGGCAGGACGCGCCCGACGGCCCGCCCGTCCGCGATGATCAGGTCTGCTCTCGATCCGCCGACCGCGTCGCCCGCGCGAGGGTCGCGCGGAGCGCGCTGTCGGTCGTCGCCGTCGAGGCGCTCCGCGGCGCGCGTCATCCAGCGAGGCCCCGAGCGCCCGTGGGATCGGACCATGCGATCGAGGCCGAGCGGTCGTGCGCCATGGCGTCGTGGCGCCGCCTGACGCTCCGCGCCTGGCCGGGCTCGATGCGGGATTGTACGCGCCCACGAGCCGGCGCAGCGGGCGTTTCGTGGCTCCGCGTCATTGACTTCGGGCGGTGTGGCGTGAATAAAATCAATGCGTTACCAGCCGGATCCGGGATCGTCCAGTCGCAACGCTCAAAGGAGCCCGACGCATGAAGATGCTCGTCCTCGTGAAACAGGTCCCGGACACCGCGACGCAGGTCAAGGTCGGCGAGCGACTCCGCGAACGATCGACCAGACGGGGATCACCTGGATCGTCTCCCCCTACGACGAGTTCGCGCTGGAGGAGGCCCTGCGGATCAAGGAGAAGCGGAATCAGCCCGGGCGACGAGGTCGTGGCGGTGACCCTCGGTCCGGAGCGGGCCAAGGAAGCGCTGCGCTCGTGTCCTGGCGATGGGAGCCGACCGCGCCATCCACGTGAACGACCCGGCGTTCGAGGGCGCGGACACGCTCGACCGCGGCCCGGGCGCTGGCCGCCGTGGTGCAAGCTGGAGAACCCGCAGCTCGTGCTGTCCGGCCGCCAGGCGATCGACGACGACATGGGAGCCACCGGAGCGCAGGTGGCAGAGGTTCTCGGCTGGCCGTGCCTGTCGTGGATCATGGAAGAGGCCGTCTCGGCGGACGCGAAGTAGCATCCGGGTCGGCCGTCAGGTGAGGGCGGCCTCGAGGTCTTCGACGTGCCGCTGCCGTGCGTCGTGACCGCCCAGAAGGGCATGAACGAGCCGCGGTACCCCCACGCTCAAGGGCATCATGGGCGCCAAGAAGAAGGAGAGTCAAGGAGCTGAAGGCTGCCGACCTCCAGGCCGCGGCGGCTTCGGCCCGGTCGCGTCCGCGCTCGAGATCGTGGCGCTCGAGGCCTACCGCCCCGCCCGCCGGGGCGCATCCTCACCGGCGACCCGAAGGACATGGCCCGAGAGCTCGTCCGAACGCTCCGCGAAGACATCAAAGCGATCTGAGGCACGGGAGACCCCGATGGCAGGCGCGTTCTGGTGCGTGGTCGAGGATGATCGGCAGGGACAACCGAAGAAGGTCACCGCGGAGCTGATCGGCGAGGCCCGCCGCTGGGCGGCCGAGGTCGGTGGGGCGGTCGAGGCCGTCTGGCTCACGGACCGCGCGGCGCCCGAGGGCCTGGGCCAGCTGGCGGCCTGGGGAGCGTCGCGGGTCTGGCTGTGGGAGGACGCCGCGCTCGCGCCCTACCGGGGCGAGACGTGGGTGCCGGCGGTCGCCGACCTCGCCGGGCGCGAATCGCCGCGGGCGATCTGGGGCGCGGTCACCAGCCGCCACCGGGAGCTGATGGCGCGGCTCGCGGCGCGCCTCGGCGCCGGGCATCGCCGCCGACTGCGTCGCGTTCGGCCTGGCGGACGGGCAGCTCGTCGCGACGCGTCCCGTCTACGCCGGCAAGCTCCTGTCGCGGGTCCGCTGGAAGACGGGGCCGTGGGTGGCCACTCTGCGTCCGAACGCTCTTCAAGGCGGCGGAGGCCGAGCCGGGCCGAACACCCGCGGTCGAGCGCCAGAGCCTGGGCGCGGCGACCCCGGCGACGCCGCTTCGTCGAGCGGCGGGAGGAGGCGCAGACGGGCCTCCCGGAGCTGACCGAGGCCGAGATCGTCGTGTCGGGCGGCCGGGGGCTGAAGGGCCGGAGAACTTCGTGCTCCTCGAGGAGCTGGCGGGGGTCATCGGCGCCGCCGTGGGCGCGTCGCGCGCCGCCGTCGACGCCGGGTGGAAGCCGCACCGCTTCCAGATCGGGCCAGACCGGCCGGACCATCTCGCCCAAGCTCTACATCGGCTGCGGCATCTCCGGCGCGATCCAGCATCTCGCCGGGATGCGGACCTCCAAGGTCATCTGCGCCGTGAACAAGGACGCCGATGCGCCGATCTTCAAGATCGCGGATTTCGGCCTGGTGGGTGACCTGTTCGAGGTGCGTGCCTCTCCTCACGGAGGAGTTCCGCAAGCTGAAGCGCTGAAGGGTCAGACTTGCCTTCGAGACACCTCCGGGTCGCCCGCGACTGCGCCGGGATTGCTTCGAAGCCAACGCCAGACCCCGTAGGGTGGCGATGCGGTTCGAGCTGACAGACGAGCAGCAGATGGTCCAGGGCCTCGCTCGGGAGTTCGCCGAGCAGGAGGTCAAGCCCATTGCGGCCGAGTGCGACCGGGAGGCGCGTTTCCCCACGCCACCGTGAAGCGGATGGGCGAGCTCGGGCTCCTCGGGATCATGGTCCCGGAGAAGCTCGGGCGGCGGCGGCGCCGACACGCTGTCCTACGTGCTGGCCCTCGAAGAGGTCGCGGTCGCCTGCGCGTCCCACGCGGTCGTGATGTCGGTGAGCAACTCCTCGTGTGCGGACCGCTCGCCCAGAGCGGGACACCCGCGCAGCACGAACGCTTCCTCGCGCCCCTGGCCTCCGGCCGCGGGCTTGGCTGCTTCGCCCTGACCGAGCCGCAGGCAGGCTCGGACGCGCGGAACCTCACGACGCTGGCGCGGCGCGACGGCGACGACTACGTGCTGGACGGTCGCAAGGTGTTCGTCACGAGCGGACGCGAGTCGACGATGGCCGCTGGTCTTCGCCCAGACGGATGCCGCGAAGGCGCATCGCGGAATCTCGGCGTTCCTCGATCGAGAAAGGGACGCCTGGATTCCTGGTGCCCAAGGTGGAGGACAAGCTGGGCCTGCGCGCCTCGGACACGGCGGAGTTCGTGTTCGAGGGTGCCGCGTCTCGGCGGCGAACCGCCTGGGCGCCGAGGGTGAGGGGTTCAAGATCGCCATGGCGGCCCTCGACGGGGGCGCATCGGCATCGCCGCTCAGGCGGTCGGTATCGGCCGCGCCGCGCTCGAAGCCGCCGTGGCCTACGCGAAGGAGCGGCGGAGCTTCGGGGTTCCGATCGGGCAGCATCAGCAGATCCAGTGGATGCTGGCCGACATGGCGACGGGGGTCGACGCGGCCCGGCTCCTCACCTGGCGCGCGGCGGTGCTGAAGGACCGCGGCCAGCCGTACTGGCCTGGCGGCGTCCATGGCCAAGCTCTTCGCTTCCGAGACGGCCATGCGCGTGGCGACGGACGCGGTTCAGGTCCACGGCGGATACGGGTACATGAAGGACTATCCGGTCGAGCGGTTCTTCCGGGACGCCAAGATCACGCAGATCTACGAGGGGACGTCCCAGATTCAGCGGCTGGTCATCGGCCGGTCGCTCCTGGAGGGCCGGTGATCGCGACGACGCAGGGCGAGAGGCCAGAGCCGTGACGCGAGGCGCGCCGCGGAGGAGGGGCCGACCGAGCGGAAGCCCGCCTTCGAGACCATGTCCGGCGTTCCCATCGAGCGCGTGTACGGGCCGGAGGACTTACCCGGCTGGCGGTATCCGGATCGGCTCGGGCGCCCCGGCGAGTATCCGTTTACGCGGGGCGTCTATCCCACCATGTATCGGGGACGCCTCTGGACCATGCGGATGTTCGCGGGCTTCGGCCGGCCCGAGGACACCGAACCGGCGCTTCAAGTTCCTGCTCGAGCAGGGCCAGACCGGCCTCTCGACGGCGTTCGACATGCCGTCCCTCATGGGGTACGACGCCGACCATCCGAAGGCGCGCGGCGAGGTTGGCCGGGAGGGCGTGTCGGTCTCGACGCTCTCCGACATGGAGCGGCTCTTCGACGGCATTCCGCTCGGGCGCGTCACCACGTCGATGACCATCAACTGCACCGCCTCCGTGATTCTCGCGATGTACCTGGCGGTCGCGGAGCGGCAGGGCGTGCCGTGGACCGACGTGGACGGCACGATCCAGAACGACATGCTGAAGGAGTTCAGCGCGCAGAAGGAGTGGATCTGCCCGCCGGCGCCCGCCGTCCGGATCGTCGTCGACATGATCGAGTTCTGCATGAACTCCGTGCCGAAGTTCCACCCGGTGTCGATCTCCGGCTACCACATCCGGGAAGCCGGGGCCACGGCGATCCAGGAGCTCGCGCTTCACGCTCGCCGACGGCATCGCGTACGTCGAGGCCTGCGTCCAGCGCGGGCTCGCCGGTGGACCGCTTCGGGCCCCAGCTCTCGTTCTTCTTCGACATCCACTCGGACTTCTTCGAGGAGATCGCGAAGCTCCGCGCGGCGCGGCGCATCTGGGCGACTGTCATGAAGGAGCGCTTCGGCGCCACCGATCCCCGCGCCATGCGGCTCCGGACGCACACGCAGACGGCGGGCGTCTCGCTGACCGCGCAGCAGCCGCTCAACAACGTGGCCCGCGTGGCGCTGCAGGCGCTGGCGGCGGTGCTCGGGCGGCGCCCAGTCCCTGCACACGAACTCCTATGACGAGACCTGGGCGCTCCCGACCGAGGAGGCCGTCACGCTCGCGCTGCGGACCCAGCAGATCATCGCCGAGGAGACCGGGGTCACCAACACGGTGGACCCGCTGGGCGGCTCGCTACTTCGTCGAGGCGCTGACCGACCGGATGGAGGCCGAGGCCTGGCGGCTGATCCGGAAGATCGACGAGCTGGGCGGAATGGTGCGCGCCCTCGACGTCGGGTTCCCGCAGCAGGAGATCGCGGACTCCGGCTACCGGACGCAGCTCCAGGAGGATGCCGGCGAGCGCGTGGTGGTCGGCGTGAACCGGCTACGTGCAGGCGGACGAGCCACCGATCCCGTATCTTCGGCTGGACGAGGCGCGTCGAGCGGGACCAGGTCGAGAGCGTTCGCGCGGTCAAGGCGGCGCGAAATGCCGCCGAGGTCGCCCACCAGCTGCGCCGGATCGCGGACGCGTGCCGGGACGGGCAGAACCTCATGCCGATCCTCGTGGACGCGGTCAAGGCGCACGCGTCGATCGGGGAGATCGCCGACGTGTACCGCGAGACGCTCGGGCGTTACCGGGAACCCATCATCTTTTGACGGCCGGCGAAGGGCGTAGCCGGGGAAGGCGGAGCCGTGAGGGGCAGAGGGCTGGCCGCGGCGGTCGGGCTCGTGGCGGCGATGGCGGCGTGCCGGCGGCGCGCGCCGACGTCATCTACCTGGTGAACGGCAACACGATCCAGGTCGACGCCTGGCGGGACACGGGGGACGCGGTCGGAGTTCGCCCGCGGCGGCGGCATCATCCGGATCCTCAAGACGGAGATCAGCCGCATCGAGGGGACGAACCAGACGCGCGACCTCCGCATGTACTCGGCGCCGGCCAGCGCCACCGCCGTGCCCGACCGCCAGCAACACGACCGCGGCGGCGCAGCGAGATGTCGCAGGTGCTCAAGGAAGGCGAGGCGCTGTTCACCCAGACGGTGCTGGACGCCCAGGCCAAGGCGGCCGCATTCCGGCGCCTCAGCGAGAAGTGGCGGGCCCTCCAGGTGCCCGTCGGACCTCCAGCCGCTCTACGACCGCGCGGGCCGCGCCGTCCAGATGTCCATAGAGGCCTTCGAGGCCGAATCCGAGGGGGCGGCTCCGGACGCGAAGGAGCGCATCGAGGCTGCCAAGAAGGCCTTCGCCGAGGTCCAGGCCGAAGTGGACCAGCAGTCCAAGGAAGGATAGAGGCGGCCGGTGGACTGCGTGTTCTGCCGGATCCGAGACGGACAGATCCCCTCGACCCGGGTGTACGAGGACGAGCGCACGATCGCGTTCATGGACATCAACCCGCTGAACGAGGGCCACGCGCTGGTCATTCCGCGCGTCCACGCCGCCACCCTCTTCGACGCCGACGAGGCGGATCTCCAGGCGGCGATCGCCACCGCCCGGCGCGTCGCGCGCGCCATCCGCGAGGCCATTCCGGCCCGACGGCCTCAATCTGCTGCAGGCGAACGGGGCCGCCGCGTTCCAGTCGGTGCCGCACTTCCATTTCCACCTGGTGCCGCGATACACCGGGGACGGGAAGGGCTTCGACTGGCCGATGGTCGCCGGCGACCGGACGCGCATCCAGGCGGCCGCCGAGCAAGATCCGGAGGGCGCTCGCGTGAGCGGGCGCGGGTCGAGCCGGCGAGGCGGCCCGTGACGGACGCGGGCGCGTCGGCTCCGGGACGCAAGCTGCGGATCCTCGTGGGCAAGCCCGGTCTGGACGGGCACGACCAGGGGCGCGAAGATCGTCGCGCGCGCCCTCCGGGACGCGGGCATGGAGGTCGTCTACACCGGGCTCCACCAGAGCCCCGAGGAGATCGTCGCGACGGCGATCCAGGAGGACGTGGACGCCATCGGGCTCTCGGTCCTGTCCGGCGCCCACAACTACCTGTTCGGCCGGGTCATCGAGCTCCTGCGCGAGAAGGGCGTCGACGACGTCGTCGTCTTCGGCGGCGGCATCGTCCCCCCGGAAGACATCGCCCGCCTCAAGGCGGTAGGGGTGCGAGAGATCTTCACGCCCGGCACGTCGACGCGCGACATCGTCACCTTCGTGACGGCCAACGTCCGTCCCGCCCGCACCTGACCCATGGTGTGGCGGCTGACCCTCGGGGTGCTCTGTCTCCTGTTCGCCGTCGAGGAATTCGTGCGGACCGGTCCGGCGGCGGCCGAGGTCGTGCGCCATCCCACCGAGCTCGTCGATGCCCTGCTCGCCGGTGACGGGAGCGCCGGCCCGTGGCTGCTGGCCGCGTACGGCCTCCTCATGATCGTGCGGGCATTCTCGGTCGGTCGGGAGCCGCTGAGGCGCGCTCGCGGCAGCGGCGCGGCTCGCGATGGACTTCGAGCTGACCACCGAGCAGGAGCTGGCGCGGCGCACCGCCCGGGAGTTCGCGGAGGCCGAGATCGCGCCGGTCATCGCGCGCTACGACGAGGCCGAGGAGTTCCCGGCCGAGCTCATGGCGAAGCTGGGCGCGCTGGGGTTCATGGGCGCCCTGCTCCGCCGGAGCACGGCGGCGCCGGGCTCGACTACGTGGCGTACGCGCTGGTGGTCGAGGAGCTGTCGCGGATGGACGGGTCGGTCGGGATCACGATGTGGGCCCACAACTCGCTGTGCACCAACCACATCTACATGCTTCGGCACCCCGCGCAGCGCGACCGGTACGTGCCGCCGCTCGCGCGAGGCGAGGTGCTGGGCGCCTGGGGCCTGACCGAGCCGGGCTCCGGCTCGGACGCGGCGGCGATGCGGACCCGGGCCGTCGAGGGTGACGACGCCTTCGTGCTCGACGGCACGAAGGCGCTTCATCACGAACGGGAGCGTGGCCGGGACGGCGGTCGTCCTGGCGAAGACCGATCCCGCGGCGGGTGGCCGCGGCGTGTCAGCGTTCATCATCGAGCGGGGCACGCCGGGTTCCGGGCCGGCCAGCGCTACAAGAAGCTCGGGCTCCACGCCTCGGACACGGCCGAGCTCGTCCTCGAGGGCGTGCGCGTCCCGGAAGGCGAATCTCCTCGGCGAGCGCAACCGCGGGTTCCAGGACACCAAGAAGGTGCTGGAGGGCGGCCGGATCGCCATGGCCGCGATGGCGGTCGGGCTCGCCCAGGGCGCCCTCGATCAGGCGGTCCGGTACGCGAAGGAGCGCCACGCGTTCGGGCAGCCCATCGGACAGTTTCAGGGCATCCAGGCGATGCTTGCCGATCTCGCGACCGAGGTCGAGGCCGCGCGCCTCCTCACGCTGCGCGCGGCGTACGGGAAGGATCAGGGCCGTCCGGTGATGCGCGAGGCATCGATGGCGAAGGTATTCTCCGTCCGAGGTCGCGGTGCGCTGCGCGACCAGAGGCGGTCCAGATTCACGGCGGATACGGCTACACGCGGGAGTTCCCGATAGAGCGCTTCTACCGGGACGCCAAGCTCTGCGAGATCGGCGAGGGCACGTCGGAGGTGCAGCGCATGGTCATCGCGCGCGCATCTCCTCCAATCCCAATAGCCCCGGAGCAGGAGTCGCCGCTCTGGCGGGAACGGGCAGTGTCCGGGCCCGGCCGCCTGACCCGGCTCAGGGAGACCCCTGCTGACGGCTCGGCTCCGACCACTTTGGGTCAGCGTGCCGACGCGAGTGCCGAGGCTACGGCGGGGTCGCCAAGGAGCTGCTCCAGCTTGGCCTTGAAGGCCGCGGGCACCACGGTCTTGGCGTGCGCAGGGGATTGACGAAGTCCCCGCCCAGGTTGTCCTCGCCCTTCAGGCGACTCTCGCCGACCACCTGGCCGCTGCGGTCCAGGACCGACAGCGTGACATCGTAGAGGATCGTGGTGTTCATGTAGGTATCGCTCTTCCATTCCCGCAGCGTCAAGAGCACCGCACGCTCGCCTACCGGCGAGCGCGAGCTTGTCACGCACCGCGTCGGCCGTCTCCGACGCCGCCACGGCCACCGGAATCGATCAGGAAGCCCTTCTGGCTGAGGGAGTTCGCAATGGCCTGGGTCATGGCCTCGGCCAGTGACCGACCATTCTCCGTCGTGACGTCGAACGGATTGCCGTATCCTCCGCGCGAGAGTCCCACGAACTGGGGTGTCTTCTTGCCGGAGAGGACGTAGGGCCGCTGGTCGTGGGTGGCGACGGCGACCTGATCAGTACCCGACGCCGAGACGCCCGCCACCACATCGTGGTAGGCGTGCTTGTTGCCGACGGCGCATGCGGCGAGCAGGAGCGGGGCTGCGAGAACCACACAGACACGCAAGTGGGCGAGTCCGACTGGCCTCACCGGCGCACCTCCCTGGCGGCGCCCTGGGCGTCCCCGGACCCGGGTCGCGCCCAGGCCAGAAGATCCGCGAGGTGCTGACGCCGCCGAGCTCGGAGTCGTTGCTCGGGCCTACTCGAGGGCGAGCGTGCGGGTCCGCCTCCTTGCGTCCAAGCCGGCGGGGCATGGCCATTGTGCGTCCGTCCCAGCAAAACCTGACGCGGAGCGAGGATAGAGCATTCTGCCCGCCCTTGTCACGGGTAGGATCGGAGGTAGAGTTGGTGGTCATCCAAGCGTCGCGCGCCCGAGCGTCCGGGTCCTTGTTCGACTCAGGTCGGCGGCGGCGAGGGCACGTCGGAGGTGCAGCGCATGGTCATCGCGCGGCATCTCCTCGAGGGCCGCTAGGCCCCGGAGGCCAGATGGAGCGGACGACGACCGCGGTCACGCCGGAGCGTTACGCCTCCGGGCTCACCTTCGAGCAGTATCTCCAGTACGTGGCCAGCCCCGAGAACCTTGGCCGGGAAGGCGGGGCCAACGGCGAGCGGCGCCGCGACTGGAGCGGGTGGATGCGCAGCTGGTACGAGTCGGTGCGGCTCTCGGACGCCCAGACCGACGGGCATCCGCTGGCTGTCCGCGCCAGGCCGGGCGGGCCGGCGCAGATCCTGGTCCTGGCCGAGGAGTGGTCGTCCGACTGCCGGCGGGACATCCCCATGCTGAAGCGGCTCGCCGAGGTCGGCGGGCTCGAGCTCCGGATCTTCCGCCGTGACGGGCAGCGCTTCGGTCGGAGCCAGCGGCCCAGCCTCGCCGAGGTGCCGGACAGCAACGCCGACCTCATGGCCGAGTTCCTGAACGTGAAGCGAGGTCAGACCTGGCAGTCGATTCCCGGTCGCCGCCTTCTACACCGCGGATCTCCGCTACCTGTATCACTACACCGAGTATCCCAAGATCTACGACAAGGACCGGCTGGTCTACGGGCACATCCGCTGCGCCACGGTCCGGCGAGACGCCCGAGGCGACCACGGCGCGCGTGGATCGGGAGTTCGGAGCGCCTCAGGCGTCGCCGTTCTTCCGCATCTGGGCCTCGGCCGCGATCGACGAGATCCTCTCGGCGCTCCACGAGCGGGTCGTCCTCGGCCCGCACGCCTGAGCGGTCGCGGGGCGGGCCCGAGTGCGGGACGCGCGCGACGCCCGGGGCCGGAGCGCCGTGCTAGGGTAGGTCCGCGGTGAAGCTCCCGGTGCGCACGTCCGGTACGAGGCGGTGGACGGCGTGGGCTGGATCACGCTCACCCGGCCCCAGGTGCTGAACGCGCTCGACGCGCAGCTGGCGGCGGAGCTCGCGGCCGCCGTCGACGCCGCCGGTACCGACGCTGACGCCTGGGTGGTCGTGGTCACGGGCGAGGGGCGGGCCTTCTCCTCCGGGATGGACCGGAAGGCGCTGTCGGCCGGTGCCGTCGGCGAAGCGTTCTTCCGTGACTGGATCCAGGCGCTCAACGGGCTCGAGGACATGGGCAAGCTGGTCCTGGCCGCGATCCGCGGCTACTGCCTCGGTGGCGGGCTCCAGCTCGCGCTCGCGTGCGACCTTCGGCTGTGCGCGAGCGGACGCGGTGCTGGGGCTCGGGGCCACCCGCCACGGGCTCATCCCGGATGGGGCGGTCCTCCGTCTGGCCCGCGTCGTCGGCCTCGGCCGCGCGAAGGAGCTGGCTCTCCTGAACGACCAGCTGACCCCCGAGCAGGGGCTCGCCATGGGCCTCGTGAACTGGGTCGTCTCCGCCGAGGCGTTCGACGCGGAGCTCCGGCGCGTCTGATCGGCAAATGCCTCGAGGCCGCGCCGACCGCCGCGCGACACACGAAGCGGCTCCTGCTCAGCCTCGTTTCACACCGATCCGCGCACCTTGATCGACGAGGTCGTCGCCGCGCAGATGGAGTGCATGCGATCCCCGGAGCTCGTCGAGGCGAACCGAGCCTGGGACGAGCGGCGCGAGGCACGCTTCTTCCCGTCGCCTCCGAAGGCCTGAGGGACACCGGTCAGCCTCCGGTCCTGCGCAAGGCGGCACCTTGGCTGCCGGCCCGCCATCGTGTCGTAACAGATTTGCTTTGGAGCGGCCGTGTAACTTGTGCTCTTCGTCGGTGGAGCCGACGGCAGCAACCGGCAATATCGACGACAAGACGGCGGCGGCGCGTCAGCTTGACGGCGCCGCGCGCCCTCTTCTCGCAATTTTAAGGATGTGCTTGTACCAGTTCGCGTCCGCTGACTGAAGATCGCTGCCCTTCGAGCCGGCTGCTGCAGTTGTCGCCTTTGGCACGGCCGCTGCACTGCGAGCCTGGGACGTACGTGATCCGGCGGTGTGCCCGGCGGACACGGATTTCGGACCAACCACCGAATGATCCAAGACTCGCTCGCACGTCGGCTCCGGCGGCCAGAGGTCCGTGGCAAGTACCTGTTCGTTGGGAGCCAGAAGCTGTTGGTGCGCGGGACCACCTACGGAACGTTTCGCCCGGATCCGTTCGGGAACGAGTACGGTCGCCGCGACCAGGTCGAACGGGACCTCGCCGCCATTACGGCCAACGGCTTCAACGCGCTCCGCACCTACACGGTGCCGCCGCGGTGGCTTCTCGACGCGGCCGAGCGCTACGGGCTGCGGGTCATGATCGGACTTCCCTGGGAGCAGCACGTCGCCTTCCTGGACGATCGTGCGCGGGGCGACGACATCGAACGACGTGTCCGCGCGGCGGTGAAGAGCTGCGCCGGGCATCCGGCGGTCCTGAGTTACGCGGTGGGCAACGAGATCCCGGCGCCAATCGTGCGATGGCACGGGCGCCGCCGGGTGGAACGGTTCCTCGAGCGGCTCTGCTACGCGGTCCGCGCCGAGGATCCAACAGCCTTGGTAACTTACGTGAACTATCCGACCACGGAGTACCTCGAGCTGCCGTTCGTCGACCTCATGTGCTTCAACGTGTACCTGGAATCGCAGGAGCGCCTGGCCGTTTACCTGGCGCGGCTCCAGAATCTGGTTGGGGATCGCCCGCTGATCATGTCGGAGATCGGGCTCGACAGCCGGCGGAACGGTCTGGCCCGGCAGGCCCAGTCGCTGTACTGGCAGGTCCGGACCACGTTCGCGGCCGGGGCGGCCGGAGCGTTCGTCTTCGCCTGGACCGACGAGTGGCATCGGGGCGGCTACGACATCGAAGACTGGGACTTCGGCCTGAGTCTCCGCGACCGGCGGCCGAAGCCCGCTTTGGCCGCCGTGCGGCAGGCGATGACCGAAGCGCCCTTCTCGCGTACCAGCCGCGTTCCGCGGATCTCGGTCGTCGTGTGCACGTACAACGGCGCGCGTACCATCCGCGACTGCTGCGAGGGCCTCCGGCGCCTCGACTATCCGAACTTCGAAGTGATCGTCGTCAACGACGGCTCCACCGACGCGACGGCGGCCATCGTCGAGGAGTATGGGTTCCGGGTGATCAGCGGCGAGAACCGGGGCCTCAGCCATGCTCGGAACGTCGGGCTCCACGCGGCGACGGGCGAGATCGTCGCTTACACTGACGACGATGCCTATCCCGACCCGGACTGGCTGCGGTATCTCGCCGCCGCGTTCGTCGGGTCCACCCACGTGGGCATCGGGGCCCGAACATCCCGCCGCCGGGCGACGGCCCGGTCGCCGAGGCCGTCGCCAACGCGCCGGGCGGGCCGATCCACGTCTTGCTCTCCGACCAGGAAGCCGAGCACATCCCGGGCTGCAACATGGCGTTCCGACGGGCGGCGCTCCTGGAGATCAAGGGATTCGACCCTCAGTTCCGGACCGCCGGGGACGACGTGGACATCTGCTGGCGGCTGCGAGCGAGGGTGGACCCTCGGCTTCCACCCGGGTGCGGTCGTCTGGCATCATCGGCGCAACTCCGTGCGCATGTACTGGAAGCAGCAGAAGGGATACGGGTGCGCCGAAGCGCTGCTCGAGCGCAAGTGGCCCGAGAAGTACAACCAGGCCGGCCACGTCAACTGGGCGGGAAGCCTCTACGGGCTGGGGCTTACGCGGACGATTCTGAGCCGGCCCGCCCGCGTGTACCAGGGCTCGTGGGAAGCGCCCTGTTCCAGTCGCTCTACCAACCGGCGCCTGGCGTCCTGGCCGCCCTGCCCCAGATGCCCGAATGGTATCTCGCGATCCTGCTCCTCGCCGTGCTCTCGGGCCTGGGCCTCGCGTGGTCCCCGTTGCTGGTGGCCCTGCCGCTCTTGGGTCTCACGGTGAGCGCGGTCGTCGTGCAAGCCGGGCTGAGCGCGGCGCGCGCGCGGTTCCACCGCCCGGGACGGTCTCGACGCACGGCCCTGAAGCTCTACGGTCTCACCACGCTGCTGCACGTCCTGCAGCCGATCGCGCGCCTGCGCGGTCGTCTCGCGCACGGACTTTCGCCCTGGCGCCAGCGAGGGCCCTTCTTGGGTATCGCGCTTCCGCGCCGCCACGACTGGGCCTTCTGGCGAGAGCGCGGGCGCGCCACCGGCGAGCATCTGGCGGACATCAGCGAGGCGCTCCGGCAGACGGGGGCGATCGTCAAGGCCGGCGGCGACTTCGACCGGTGGGACCTGGAAGTGAGCCTCGGCGCGCTCGGCGCGAGCCGTGTCCTCCTGGCCCCGGAAGAGCACGGCGCAGGGCGCCAGCTCCTGCGGTTCCGCATCTATCCCTGGGTGCCTCCGGCGTGGCTCGTTCTTGCCGTCCTGAGCCTCGCCCTGGGAGTGCTGGCGGCGACCGGGGGTGTATGGCTGGCGGCGGTGCCGTTGGGGCTCGCCGCCGCGCTGGTGGCGGCGCGGGCGTCATTCGATAGCGGTCGCGCCATCGACGCGGTGCGAGGGGCGCTCGACGAGGTGCTCGCCGAGGTGGTCGAGCCCGAGCAGGCCGAGCAGCCGGAGTCGTGGCAGGAAGCGGCGGAGCGGGTCGCTTGAGGCGCTCGGTCCACATCGGCGCGGTCCGCCGCGCGCTGGCTACGTGAGTCGCCGGGCCGCTCGAGCCGGCGCGCAGGTGGAAGCCGTCAAGCGAGCGGCGGCCTCAGCGTGACGGCGCAGTTCCGCCTCCTGCGGTATCTCTGGCCGCACTGGAAGGATCTGGCCATCGTGGCGATCACGATGGCTGTGACGGTCGGCCTCGAGGTTCTTCGGCCCTGGCCCACCAAGCTCCTGGTGGATCAGGTGCTGGGACAGCAGGCGGTCCCGGAGGCGCTGTCGTGGCTCCTCCTCCTGGCTGCCGGGCTCGGGTGGCGCGCGGGGGCTCCTGTTCTGGGTGTGCACCTGCACGGTGCTGATCTTCTTCGCCGGAACGCTGATGACGATGGCGACCATGTCCGCCTCCGTACGCCTGGGCCAGCGCATGGTCTTCGATCTGGGCGCCGACTTGTTCGCGCACCTCCAGCGCTCTCGCTCCTGTTTCACAGCCGCCGGGCAGTCAGGAGACACGATCGCTCGCGTCACGGGAGATACGTACGGTCTCCAGATGCTCGTCAACAGCGTGCTGCTGCCGCTGTTTCAGTCAGGTCTCACCCTGGTTGCCATGTTCGCGGTGATGTGGCACCTCGAGCCCACGATGACGCTTCTGGCTCTGGGGGTGGTGCCCTTCCTCGCAGTCGCCATCAAGGCGTTCGGGAGCCGATGCAGGCCCGGAGTCGCGCCCGGCGGGACCTCGAAGGTCAGATGATGTCGCTCGTTCACCAGACGCTCAGCGCGCTGCCCGCGGTGCAGGCCTTCACCAGAGAGGAAATCGAACAATCGCGTTTTCGGCGCTACGCGGACGATACCGTCACCGCGTACCAGCGGTCGATGGCGGCCGACATGTGGTTCAAGCTCGTGGTGGGCATGGTGACGTCGGTGGGCGCGGCCCTGATGATGTGGCTTGGGGCCACCCACGCTCTTGACGGGCGTATGAGCGTAGGGACCGTGTTGGTATTCATCTCCTACTTGGCCTCCTGTACACGCCCATCAACGCGATCACGCATACGGCGTCGACCATGCGCCTGACCGCCGTGAATGCGGATCGAGTCCTCGAGATCCTGGATACCCCTCCGGACCTGCACGACGCGCCCGATGCGCGCGAGGTGCGAGCTGCAGGGACACGTGCGGTACGAGGCGCGTGTCGTTCGGATACGAGCGCGGCCAGCCGGTCCTGAAGGACGTATCGTTGGAGGCCCGGCCCGGCGAGGTCGTGGCGATCGTGGGGCCCACCGGCGCCGGCAAGACGACGCTGGTGAACCTGCTCGCCCGCTTCTTCGATCCCTCGAACGGGCGAGTCGTCGTCGATGGCCACGATCTCCGGGCCTTGCGGATCCGCTCGCTGCGCCACCAAGTGGCGATGGTGCTGCAGGAGCCCTTCATCTTTCCGCTCTCGGTGGCGGACAACATCGCCTACGGCCGTCCCCGACGCGACCCGCGAGGAGATCGAGGCGGCGGCCGCCGCGGCGAGTGCCGAGGACTTCATCCGGCGGCTGCCGGGGGCTTCGACGCGGTCGTGGGCGAGCGCGGGCGCGACGCTGTCAGGCGGGGAAAAGCAGCGCCTGTCGATCGCCCGGGCCCTCCTCAAGGACGCGCCGATCCTGATCCTCGACGAGCCGACATCAGCCCTGGACGCTCGCACGGAGGGACTGCTCCTGCACGCCTTGCATCGCCTGATGCGCGGGCGCACAACCTTCGTCATCGCTCACCGGCTCTCGACGATCCGCGACGCCAACCGCATCCTCGTACTCGACCATGGCGAGATCGTCGAGCAGGGACGGCACGAAGACCTCATGGAGCGCCGCGGTCTCTATGCAAGCTTCTACTGGCAGCAGATGGATCGCGCCCGGCACGCGCCGATGAGCCCCATCTTCGAGACCAAGACCGGCGAGACAGGTCGCTGAGCGGGGCGCGGGTATGAGCACATCGCTCCGTCTGGTCGTGCTCGGTATGATGGGCCGATGCCCATTCGGCGGGCAAACGTGGCTGTATCTCAACTGGCTTCGGGGGCTCCAGCGTCTCGGCCACGACGGTGTGGTATGTGGAGGACGATTCCGTCTGGCCCTACGATCCAATCCATCGGACCGTTGCGGCGGACTGCGTGTACGCGGTACGCCACATCAAGGACTGCATGGAGACGATCGGACTCTCCGATCACTGGGCATTCCGCCTGTCCAGCGTCGATCGCGCGTGCTGGGGGCTCACACCGGTCAGAGCTACATGAGCTTTACCGCTCGTGCGATGCGCTCCTCAGCATCGTCGGCGCGACGATCGTGCGCGAGGAAATGCTGGCTGCCCCGTTCAGGGTCCTGGTCGAGACGGACCCGGTCACTGCCGAACTCCGGCTCGCGACCGGTCAGGAATGGATCCGATCCGAGTTCAACAAGCATCAGCGCATCGCGACCTACGGCGAGAACTACGGCGCGGCAGATTGCGTGGCGTGCCACTGAACGGCTTCTCGTACGTGAAGACCCGACAGCCCGTCGACTCGAGCTGTGGCCGGTGGCCTATGATGACAGCGCTCCTTGCTTCACGACCATCGGTCACTCATCGACAGAGCGGTAGCGACGTTGAGTACAACGGCGAGGTCTATCACTGGAGCAAACACCACGAGTGGGAGAAGTTTCTCGACCTGCCGGCGCGAACGGCTCCAGTCCTTTGAGCTCGGACTTTGCGGTCGACGACCCGGCGGATCAGACTCGACTGGAGGCAGCGGGGCTGGCGTGTGCGCTCGCCGGTCGAGATGTCCCTCGATGTCTTCGGACGCTACCCCGAGTACATTCGGCGATCGCGGGGGAGTTCACGGTCGCCAAGGACCAAAACGTCCGCCTCCGGAGCGGCTGGTTCAGCGAGCGAGACGCCTGCTACCTGGCATCGGGAAGCCCGTGGTGGCTCAGGACACGGGTTTCGGTCACGTGCTGCCCGTCGGCGAGGGTCTCTTCGCCGTTCGATCACCTGGATCAGGCGGTCGATGCGGTGGAGGCGATCAACCGCGACTATTCCCGCCACTGTAAGGCGGCCCGCGCTCTTGCGGAAGAATACTTCGAGGCGACCGGGGTGGCCGCGTCCGCCTCCTCCGGGAGGTCGGCCTCGGATGAGTTTACGGAGCCCGGCCATTGGTCACGACGGCGGCGCAAGTACTCCGCGACCGCGCTCCTGGCACACGCCCTCGCGTGACCGGGCGCCGACCACGAGGCCGCCACGGCTGGCATCAGGGCCACGCGCCAAGCTGCCGAGCCGGACGGAGCACGGCGTTGAGGATCGTCTGCTCGGGCATCCGATCGGCGAGGGCGTGTTCGCGCGTTTGAGACGGCCGGCGAAGCGGCCGCGGGGTATCGAGCGTCTCCTGAGCGATCCCGATCGGCACGCGAAGGCCGCGCGGGCACTGGCGGACGAGTATTTCGATTCGAGCAAGGTGTTGCCGCGGCTCCTCGACGCCGCGCTCTGAGGACTCGCACGATGATCGTCGTCACCGGGTACGTTGTCCGAGATCAAACACCGGGCCGTGCGCGCCACGGCCCAGAAGAACGCGCGTGCCCCTCGGGTTGGTCATCCTCGGGATGATGGGACAGGTGTCCGTTCGGCGGCCAGACGTGGCTCTACCTCCAACTGCCTCCGCGGTCTCTCCCGCCTCGGCGACGATGTGTCCTGGCGGGCACATCTTCGGCCGCTTCGCGGCCCCGAGGATCCGGACATCCCCAGCATATCGTTCTCGACTTCGAGCCGACGTCCGCCGTCTTGAAGCGCTAGGCTTCGTGGAGGTGTGGCGGGATGAATGGCTGTGAGGTCATCAAAGTGTTCCACAGGGCAGCGTGACGCGGAGGGCGAGACTCCGCATGCTCCGCTTCCGGCGTCGCCCTCCATGGTGGCGGGAGTCAGGGGATGACGCGCGACCCGGCGAGGCCCGAACACTCCCGCGTGGAGGAGGCTTCACCCGCAGGGCACCTCCTTCCGGCCTCCGCGCGCTTCGGTGAGACCGCTCACGGGACCGAGCTGCTCGAGATCCACCGCGCCCCCGACGCACCTCGGGGTGGTCGAAGGTCCGCGCGACGGTCATCGAGCGGAACGCGGATCTCGAGTCCCGATCCGGGGCCCCGTCGCAACCAGCACCACAGCGGGACCGGATCGGAGCGGGCGTCACGGTGGCGCATACCTCCTCGTCCCGCTGGCGAGCATCGTCATCAGCAGCTTCAACTACGAAGCGGTATCTTGCCCCAGACCATCGACAGCGCTCTGTCGCAGACGTGGCCGTCGGTCGAAGTCATCGTGGTTGATGACGGCTCCACCGACGGCTCGCTCGCGACCATAGAGCGATAGCGGTCGTCGCGTCCGCGCAATCTGCAAGCCGAATGGCGGCTGAGGATCGGCCTCGATGTAAGCTTCTGCCCAGAGCCGCGGGGACGTGGTGATGTTCGTCGACTCGGACGACGCGCTGTGCCCCCGTGCCATCGAGTGTGTCGTCTCGGTCCTCGCCGATCCCGCGGTGGCCAAGGTTCACTGGCGGGCCGCCGAGATCGACGAAGCCGGCTGTCTGACCGGATTGACTGTCCCGCGCCACAAGCTCTCACGGGGAGATCTACGACAGCGGTGCTGACCTGTGGCCCCTATGGGTACCACTGGCCGCCCACCAGCGCCAACGCGTGGTCGCGACGCGTGCTCGAACGCATCCTGCCGATGCCGGAGCGGAGCTTCCGGACGTGTCCGGATCTCTACTGGCGGCGCTCGCTCCGCTGTACGGGCTGATCGAGTGTATCGATGCGCCGCTGAGCCTGTGGCGGAAGCATGCGATCAACTACTCGTGGCGCGAGGACTTCGCCACGCGGGTGCAGGAGGGCATCGACCGCGACGAGGTGACCATGAACGCCGTGGCCCAGCACGCGCGCGCCTGGGCTCGTCGTCGATCGCGCGAACTGGCGAGCCAACGCGTGGTGGAAGCAGATCCGGCGCGGCGATTTCGGATATCGTCGCGGTCGTTCCGAAGGGAGACTCGTTCATCCTGGCCGACCATGGTGACTGGGCGAGCGGACCAGATCGCCGGGCGTACGCCGGTGCCGTTCCTGGACCGCGGCGGCGTGTACTGGGGGCCGCCGACCGACGACGCCGATGCCATCCTGGAGCTCCACCGTCAGCGCGAGCGCGGCCTGCGATTCTTCGCGGTGGCGTTTCCCACCCTCTGGTACCTGGACTACTATCGGGGCCTCCGTGACTGGCTACGGACGCACGCACGAGAACATGTCCCACAATGACCGCGTCGCGATCTTCGAGTTCACGTAGGCGCGGGGTATCATCGCGAACGCCGCCCAGAAGTACAACCACTTCAATCCGGCGCTGGATTCGAGCCACAACCTGGTGGTCGGGCTCGTGCCGCCGGCCAGCCGGGTGCTGGAGCTCGGCTGCGCCACCGGCTGTATGTCAAGCGTGTTGAAGATAAGGCTCGGCTGCTCGGTCACCGGGGTCGAGCTTTGTGCCGAAGCTGCCGAACAGGCCCGGGCCCATTGCGAGCGGGTGATCGTGGGTGACGCGGAGACCCTGGCCTATGAGCAGTTCCTCGGTCCCCTGCGCTTCGATGCAGTGGTCGCGGCCGATGTGCTCGAGCATCTCCGCCAGCCCGGCAGCCTGCTGGGTCGACTGCGTCCGCTCTGACCGATGGTGGGTGTGTCATCGCCTCGATCCCGAACATCGCCCACGGCAGCGTGCAGCTGGCGCTGTTGGCGGGAGAGTTCCGTTATCGATACGACCGGTCTGCTGGACGAGACGCACCCTGCGCTTCTTTACCCGCGGAGCATTCGTGACCTGTTCGGAAGGAGCAGTTACGTGGTGGCCACTGGTGCCGGCACCGGGTCGACATCCCTCGGACTGAGCTTGGACTCCCGAGCCGGACCGTGCCGGACGCGGTATGGGGTGGCTGGCCGCCGACCCGGAAGCCACCACGTACCAGGTTCGTCGTCCGCGCGGTGCTCTGCCAATGGGGTCCAGCTTCTCCAGCAGGCACGGGCGGAGCTGGCCCTCGCCACCGCCCTCCAGTCGATCATCAGGACGATCGCCACCCATGTGCCGCTGGGCGAGACCTTCATCCTGGTCGACGAGGATCAGTGGGCACTGCCGGACACCGTGGCCGGACACCGCCGGCCGCCATTCCTGGAGCGCGGAGGAAGGTATTGGGGGCGCCCCGCTGACGACGAGCGAGGCACTTCGCGAGCTCGAGGCGGCTGCGGCAGATTGGGAGCGGGCTTTATCGTGGTGGGGTCTCCGGCGTTCTGGTGGTTGGACTACTACGCTGGGCTGCGACAGCATTGCGCTCAAAGGGTCGCTGCGTCGTGGACGATGAGCGCCTCGTGATGTTCGACCTGCGAGGCTGAGCCGCGGCGACGCGGTGCCGATAGCCCGCTGCGGCGGCCTCCGGGGCGGGTGGAGCTGCGCCCGTGGGACGGGCGTTGGCCGTGCCAACGCGCCGCACGGCTGTGTCCTCCCGCAGTCCGAGGTGGCACGGCGTGCCCATCGAGCCGAGTGGGTCGGACAAGCGAATCGATTGTGAAGGCTCAAGGCGCGCGTCGGGGCATGGTCCACAAGGTAGAGGGTGCCGGGTGGTGCGAGAAGTCGTCGGTACCTCTCGGTGTGGAGTATCCGGACGCCCGGGGAGACTCCATTGAGAATCGCGTAGCTGCGTGTCATCGCGCCTTCGTTGATCCACGGTACGCCACGCCCCCGGTCGGTGTCCGAGGTGCGTGTTCCGGGTGCGCGTACAGCAACCGCACCGTTGACGACGTACCCTCCATCGAGTTCCTCCGAGGACTCCGCATGCTCCGCCCATGACACCGCGTTCCACAGCGCCCGTTTGTAGTGAAGGTTCTCCAGGTTCGAGCATACTGACCGTCGCAAACGACAGAGGCCCAGCACAGCGAGCTTCGGCCGTACGAGGGGCCGCGTGCTGAGTCGAAGTGCGACTACCATGGCGACAAGGGGCAGCACGTAGCGGTCGTGGAAGAACCACAGCACCGCCATCAGCACGAAGCATCCGGCGATGCCCCACACCAAGGACATCGCCTCCATCGAGAGGCCTCCCGCACAACCGGTGCCAAGACCAGGCAGAGCATGAACGTCGTTAGGACACGCGTGGCAACCGGCCCACCATGCTGGCAGTGATCGATCAGGCGGCATACCGACGAGGGATTGGGTGAGGCCGAGCTCCTGAAGGCTCCACATGGATCCGGGTTGAAGCGGAACCGGCGCGTCCCCACCCGATCAAGGCGCATTGCCAGCAGGGCGACGCCCACGACGATCCCCATCCTTCCTGCGGTGCGGGACGCTCTCCTGAAGCCGTCCCGAGCGCAAGGGGCGTCAGCGCGACGCCAAGCGTCCCCACACGACCAGTGTGAGGTTCATCGCAAGCCACTGATGCAACCCGCTCACACCGTAGAGAACTGCGCCATCCGCCATTCCGGGGAGTTCTTAATCCAGGTGAGGTCCGCGCGATGCTCGGTAAGGTACTTGGGCGCAAGGAGTAGCGGCAGGGAAAACGCCGAGTATGGGCATGACCGCGACCGAAAGTCGCCAAAGGCGCTGGTCCTTCCAATTCGGGTGCACCACCAGCGTCAAGCACCAGCGCGCCGACAAGGAAGATACCCACCGTTCGAATGCCGACCGCGAGGGACGCGAACAGGACCGGCCAGACGAGAGCCGCCGTCGACCTTCTCCCGGCTTGCCCGGACCAGCGTCAGGAAGAACCAGATCACAGCGGTCAAGAACGGCACGTCTGTCATGAAGGTGAATGAGAGGATGAAGTAGATGGGATACAAGCCAAGCAGGGCGATGCCTATCAGCGCGTCGTCCGGCGCGACGCCCCCTAGTTCGCGGAGGAGAAGAATGAAGCCTCAGCAGGGCGAGCAGCGACGCTGCCCAAGTCGAGAATCGCAGCGCGCTAAAAAGGAGAACCCGAACGGCAAGCTGAAGAGTGCGCCCCAGAGGACATGAACCACGTTCACGTTGTTGGACCAGTCCAATACCCGTACCTCGCCGGTCTGTCAGCAGATGCTCCACCGACCAGGCATATGTCCAGTCGTCTATGAATGGAGTGTTCTGCAGTGGACGCAATGCAATGAGTGGGACCGTGCCACACACCAATGACCACCGCCACCTCACACCATCGAGCTCAGGGACCACGCCCGAAGTGTCAAGGCTGCCTGTGTGAGGCGCATCCCCGGGTATCGCCCGGCAAGGTTCACAGCGATCGTGCGTGGCAAGGGAGGGACGTAGAGGATGGATTCGGGCGCCAGTCGGGTCGGTACGTGTGAAAACCTGCAGAGTGTGTCACGACCAGAGCTGGTTGGGGCTCACGCGGTTGCGCGGACCTGTCGGGAATTCACTCGCGACATGGTGAGCAACCCCAGCCACGCCGTTCCGTCCCAGAACTAGCCCACCCATACCGGCCCTGAGACGTCCGATCTTCACACAGGTAGGGTGGCGCTTACTCGAGCGTGACCACGCACGCGGCACCACCACCGGTATCCCGTGCCGGTCCCGGTCGCGTGAGGCACGTCGGGATGTTCGCACGCGGACACTCGCCACCCGCCACCCCGAACTCACCTCCTCGACGAGCATGCGCGATACCACGGCTGATGAGTCAATGCTACATCGAAGCGCGACGAGTCGCTCTCGCCGGGGTACCTCGATGTCGTCCGGTTCCGGTGTCCAGATCAGCTCCTGCAGTAGATTCCGCGACGATGGTCTGTAGCCGGGCTCAGGCATCGTTGCAGAGCGAGATGATCAGTCCTGGAGATGCGTGGTGAGAACCTTGTCACCACGAGCGTAGTCGCTCGGGAATGCGCCGCTGCAGCGTCATGATTCTTCGCCGACTCTCCTCCGGCATTTCCGAGCGCCGGGCATCTACGGGACGTCGCGCACCCTTTCTCTGGCGGACGAGTGGCTGCGTCGCGGCGTCAGCTGACTTGAACGCCTTTAGCCCACCGTAGCGTGCGGCTGGCATTCTGTTCCGGATCTGGGAGATCTCCGTGACGGGCTCGATGCTTCGCGGGACGAGAGATTGCGTGTCCCCTTCTGACCCGCGCGACGGCATTTCGTGATCCTGTTTGAATCTTCAGGCCTGAGACGCGCGAGCGCGCGACCTATCGTGTGTCCGGCTGCGACCCAATCGATGCGGTGGATGAACGCGCGCGCAGTCCTTACGGCGACTCCCAGCGCCCACCGGATGCCACCCAGAAAGGTGCCGTCTGGAAGCGTGGTCGTCACACGCCCCGAACGCGTCCGGGTTCGTGGCCGGGCGCGGTGGCGAGAAGACGCGCCTCGACCGTGGCTGCGCGTGCCGGCCAGGCGCCGCGTAGAAATCCTGGTCCGCTTCGCTTGCCGCGGCGCGCGTCGATCGGGAAGTAGCATCGAGACGCAACAGAACGTGGATCTACCTGCCGGGACCGGTTGCTTCTGGAACTGGAAGATCTTATCTGGAAACAGATCCAGAGGCCTGTTCCCAGGTGGCGTCGTGGCCGGAGCGGCTCGAGATCTTCCGCAGCGACCCCGAACATGCTCATGCCGGCGACGGCCAGGTTCGAAGACACCGCGCCCAGCAGCTCCCCGGGCATACGCTGGGACGTCATACCACGTGTCGGTCGCGCTGTGGACTCCGATATGGCCATCGGC
>ERZ1370068.9286-contig-8074_pt1 | contig 56855 bp, 91 predicted proteins | sample MGYA00561227_ERZ1370068 | MGnify/ENA primary metagenome ERZ1370068 (study PRJEB38410, sample SAMEA6850437) | metagenome | study: Metagenomic assessment of the ecological functions of the soil: analysis of the soil microbiota associated with the... | reverse complement strand
TTGTACTTCGTTCAGTTACGTATTGCTCTTATCCGGAAGACCTCGGCAGCGGCGAAGTCTTAAGCCTGCTCGAAGAGCGCAAAGCGCTGTCCGGATTGCATCATTCTCGAAACCCCTGCCCTGGTCAAGAAAAGCGAATCAGCCACGGGCTAGCCGCAGAGTTTTTCGATCGCTGGTGATTCAGAGCAACACCTTCGACCCGCGGCGTGAGAAGCGAGCCCGCTTCGGCCCGTGCTTGCATGCCGGTAATCGGCCTTTGCAGCGCTGCGCTGCGCTTTGCCGCAGTGTTGTGACCGTTTCGGCACTGGTCGATACCGCTGGATAACCCATACTGCCTGCGCGCCATGCGAGACTCGATGCCAAGCTTTATGGTGCTGCAAGTCCTTCGGCCAGCGGCATTCACTCGCACCGTCGCTCCTGTACGACACCGAGCGGTGCTTTCCGGCTATCATGATGTCGTCGTCGAGCGTACGCCCGCCGCGGTCAGGAAAGGAGCTGGATCGGCGGCGGGGCGCCGAGGCAAGATCGTTCCGCTAGGGCTGGGCGTTTATCCTTATCGACCGTCACTCCCGAAGAGCTGGAGCCCGCTGGCGCTGGTGCCGGCAATCAGCTACCAAAGCGGTCGGCGTGAGATTATGCCGAGCTCATCGCACGCAACAGAATCAGGCATCAGCCTCAAGGCAATTATCCAGCGTCCTACAGGACTGGAACCCGGCAGCGATGTCTACGCGGCGCGCGAAGAATGAATTGTGCACCGGCGCCTGCGGTTGAAAATCGCGACAAAAATGGGAGAGAAAAGTAGGAGACTGATTAGGATCCGGCATTGAGCTGTTAGCGGATGAAGTGATTTTGCGGAAGAAAGGTTTGAGACTATGATCATCGACGGTGACGGTCATTTTTGAGACCGAAGAGAATGTCGAAAATACGTGGAACCGAGGTCTGCGCAACTATCGGCCCCGACCTGCTGAGCGACGAACAAGGACCATAATTTCTGGGTCATCGACGGTCAGACTTCCATGCAAAGACCGACGATCAAAGGGTGCCGGCGCGACCGGAACCGCCGCCCTCGAGGGAAAGCGTTGCAGTCGGCGCGCGCGCTTCTCCGGGCAGTCAGACGCTGACCAATCTCAAGGAGCGCTTGGACGACCTGGACCAGGAAGCCATCGACGTGCAGTTCATCTATCCGAGCTTTCTGCTCACGCCAACGCTCTGACTGACGGCGTGATAGCCAACGCCGTTTGCCGCGCCTATAACACCTGGCTGAACGGAAACTTGCAATCAAGCTTCGAACTGACTCAAGAGGCGTCGGCGGTCGTTATCACTGCTGGACTCCTGAAGGTGCAGGCAAAGAAATCACCCGCCTGCACGACCATGGGCGTGGAGGGCAGTAATGATCAACGGCATCGGCGGGCGCCCGGCGCCTGCGATCATCCCGCGCACGAGGCGTTCTTTCGCCGAAGCGAGATCGGGTAAAGATGCCGATCGCCGTGCACTTCAGCTCTGCAGTTCTCCTTTGTCGATACCTGTTCGAACACCACTTTCCCCAATCGCGTTCTGGCGGGCATCTTTCCTGATCATGGCTGGGCTACCGAGCGTGCTTTGCTCCAGGCCTGTTGGATCGATATAAGAATTTGAAATTGTGCCGCCTTTCTCGAGGGCGGTATCAGTTGGGTTCCGCGCGACGTGTCGAGCGCATGCGACGATCACTTTGACAATCGCGCTATGGCGCCAGGGATCTGATCAGCCATCATCCGCCCAGTGACTATCTTGAGCAACCGGCTTCGGGTGTTCTTTCGGCTGCGAGAAGGCAACGAACCGCCTCCTCGGCAAGATCGTCGAAGAAGTCGGCGAGGACCTTTTCATGTTTCTCGTCCGATTACCCGCACGCCGACCGCACGGAAGGAACCGCAAGGGTTTTAAGCGATCGCGATGACATCGCCGCTTACCGGCACGAAAAACTGCTGGACGAGAACGCGCGATCGATTTTACGGGCTCTGAGTCGATCGCCTTGACGAGATTGGTGACTCATGGAGCTACGCCGCAGTGACGGTATACGCTCAAGCCGGATTTCATTACGTGCCTTGAGTCTGGGAATTTCCGTGGTCGTTTGAATTCAAATTTCGATCTCAACGTCTAAACTGCGAAGAGGTACGCGTTGAACGCAATCAAAGTACATCAATATGTCGCGTTGACTATTCTTGGGTTCAGCGACCGTCACGCTTTGCCCAGGCGACGCCCGCCACACCTGACAAGCCAGCCGACTCCCCTAGCCACAGAAAAGAAAGCTGGAGAAGGCGATGGAGAAATCGGCCAGAAAAGCATGACACGTACCAAGCAAAGGCTGAAGCCAAGGCAAGACCAAGAAATCAGCCAAGAAGGCAACAACGACACCACGGACGAAGGAAAAAGAGCGATTCACGCGGATAAGAAGACCAGTAATCTTCCTGAAGCGCCGCGTAAAAGGGGTAATCGATAAGATCGATTGCCCTTCTTGTTTGCAATCTGGATGACAGAGCGTTCTGGTGCGGAAGCACCTTGCTTGATTTAGCCTACTCGATGCTCGATTACACTTTTCTGTAGTCTGGCGCGAGTTCTTGGTGATAAGGAGGAGTGGAGATGGACCTGCCGAAATGCCAGAAATGCAACAACGGACTGTCTGATTCCTCTATCAGGACCACGGCCAAGAAGGCGCCTCAGTGATGTATAAAGCCTGGGCGTACGCAATCCAGACTGCGGGTTCTCGATCCGATATCGACAAAGGCGAGGTAACTCTACGGGAAAAGAATCGAGCCGAAGCACTGACGCGCCGATCGCAAAGTCTAAAGTACTCTGCAATCCGGACATTTTCAGCTCCGAAGACTCCCAAACCTTCCAACCCTCAGGCCGGCATGCTCCGATTGAAGCTCTGAATCGCCTGGCCGAATAGCTCGCAACCTCTCTGCAACGCCTCCAGGCACTTCTGTTGGGTTGTGCCGTCAGCTGGCGTAAGCGCCTGAGTATTTCCGGCGCGATCCATTCGTGGCCCTCCTCATCGGCGAGCAGCGTGTCGCGATAAATCGCCGCGGTCTTCGAATCGATAGGCGCGACCCGCTCGATGAACGATTTCGAAGTCCTGGGGAAAGAATTCTTCATGGCCAAACTGAACGCTGGCGATCCAATTCGCAGAGCGAGCCCAACGAAGCGTGAAAATCCCACAGTTCTTTCAGCTCCTTGCAACGGCTGATTCCAGAGCGCGTCGGGATCGCCGTTCAGCTCGGTAATCCGTTGACGCAATATCGATGCGTGCTTCAACTCGTTGACGACGTATTCCGACATCGGCTGTTGCAGATCGATATCAGGGATCTTGCCGACCCACGGAGCGGTGACTTCGGCGGCCTTGCGTTCCATCACGACGCCAAACTGCAGCCGGCGCAAAACCACTGCGGGGCTCAAAGGCTTTTCCGCGCCGTAGCTCTTGCGCTCGGCGTTCATCTGTTCCCAGAAAGCCTCGCGGGTCGCGATCAATTGCTTTAAAAACTCATCCGGCGTCAGAGTATCCATGGTCCCTCCGCCACGGCGCGGCGATTGACACGTAAATTATTTTAGGTATTAACAATACAGTAAATCAACTCAGTGTAAAAGCTGCAAGACGATCCGGCCATGAGTCAAGCTCACGCAAATGAAATCTCCAACGGCATCAGCCGACGCCAAGGCATTCGTCGATCATCTCTATCAGGATGTTTACGCTCACTGGGATGAAGAGAATCAATCACGGCGCGTTCATGACCCGATTGCGCGAGGGCACGTTGCCGCTGCCGTGCTTGCGCCGTTTCTTTAAGGATTGGGGTCTTTTTCCATTGAAGTCGTGGCGCTCAATGCCGTTTCGTACTACGTTCACCTGCCTTTTTTGTCGAAAATTACGATTTATTACCGGCGTTTTCCGACAAGATCGCCGAAGAGCTGATCGCACCGAAACCGCCGGGTCATATCTTGATCTTGCTCGAAACCGCCAACGCTCTCGGCCTTTCCAAAGAGGAGTTGTTCGAGCAACCCGCTTCCGCTCCGGGACGCGCAATCAGCTGATTATTGCCGGCGAGTTTTTCAAGATGGCTCGCTCATCGAGCTTTGGGGCGCCCATGTTTACGAGGAAACTCTTGGGCATTGGGCCGAGCAATGGGGCGAAGCGCTCGTTCGGCATTATGGCATGAGCACGCAAAGCGATTTACTTCACCGCCCACGCCGAAGCCGATCTTGGTGCAACACGAAGACCGCATGGGCCACGGCCCGCTCAACCGCATGATCCTGCAGCGCATCATCGAACAAGGAAAGACCGCCAAAAAACTCGGCTACGATCCCGAATATTGCGCCTACACGATGGTCGACCTGCATGCGCTCATGGAACAACACGCACTCGAAAATCCTTACCCGTCTTAAGCGAGAGAAATTGATATTCAACGGAAATCTGCGACTCTCGCTGATCGCAAAGCGTGAATCGAGGCATGCCGTGGGCCGCCGCGCGATTGCAATCCTAAGCCTTTGCGTTTGTTTCTCTTCTCAGCGCGAAGCGCGCGCGCAGCTGCCAGGGTCTGGCAACAGCGCGCGCCCATGCCGTCGGCGCGCACCGAAGTTGCTGCCGTCCGAGTTAGGCGGAAAACATTTATGTCTTGGGCGGTTACGAAAAAGGTGGCGACCTCGTCGAAGAGTACGACCCGAAAGAATTCTGGCGCAGGCGCGCCGCGCTGCCGAAGGCGCTACACCACGTCGGCGCCGCCGCCATAAACGGCAAAATTTACGTCATCGGCGGTTACATCTCCGGTATCGGATCCGTCGATACCGTTTACGAATACGATTCAGCCGCCGATCGGTGGAGCGTCAAAAACCGCGATGCCAACGGCGCGCGGCGCGCTTAGCCGTCGGCGCGATCGCGGAAAGATTTTCTGCGATCGGCGGGGTCGGTGCCAATGGAAAGAATACCAATGTCAACGAGGAATATGATCCGGCACAAGATCGTTGGACCAAGCGAGCGCCGCTGCCGACGCCGCGCGACCACCATGCAATCGGCGTCGTACAACGGCAAGCTCTACGCCATCGGCGGGCGCATCAACGGCCGCCACGATCGCCAGCATTGCCGACAACGAGGAATACGATCCGGCAACCAATCGCTGGAAAGCTCTTGCGCCCGCTGCCAACCGTGCGCAGCGGCATCTCCGCCGCTAGTCTTGACGGCAAGATTTTCGTTTTCGGGGGCGAAACGACTCGAGGAACACACAAGGAAGTCGAATCCTACGATCCGGCACAAAACCGCTGGCAGCGTTGGGCACCCATGCCGACGGCACGCCACGGCCTCGGCGTCGCCGTGCTCGGCCAGTCGATCTACGTCATTGCCGGCGGCCCCAAACCCGGAGCGACGTTTTCTTCGGTGAATGAAATGTTTACACCGTAAGCGGCCTCAGCAAAAGAACTCAAAATCCGCCTGGGCAGCCAATCAAGATTGCCGGGAAAGCTCCCGGAAACGAATCCTGCGTGACCACCGCTTTCGGGGAAATCCAGTGCGACCGCATCGGAAACTTCTGCTGGGCTGGGCAATACTGTGCTGGGTAAAAACGGATCGTTCTGCGCGTTGACCAGCAGCGTCGGCACTCGGATGTGCTTTAGCCAGGGTTTGCTGCTCGAGCGCGACCAGTAGTCAGCGGCGTCTTTGAAACCGTGCAGCGGCGCGGTGAAGAGATCGTCGAATTGACGAAACGTCAGACTGGCGCGAACCGCTCGCGCATCGATGGCTGAGTCGTGGGCCGCGATTTTGCCAGCGCCATCGGTTTGAGCAAGTTGAGAAAATGGCTGGTGTAAAGCCATTCTATTGAAACCAGAGTCGAGCACTCCGCGCTGCGGCCGCGAGGTCCATCGGCACCGATACCGCAACGCGCGCGCTCAACGATCAATGACGCCGCTGCGCCTTCCTCGCCGAGCCATTTCAAAAGCATATTACCGCCCAGCGATACTCCGACCACATAAATCTTGGCGTGTCGATTAGCGTCCTTCGATCGGCGCAGGATCCAATCGATCTCACGGGAATCGCCCGAATGGTACGAGCGCACAGCCGATTGGCCTCGCCGCTGCAGCCGACGAAAGTGCGGCACCACGCCCCGCCAGCCGCCCTGAGTCGCCGCCTTCATTAGGCTGATCGCGTAGTGGCTTTGCGAGCAACCTTCCAAGCCGTGAAACAGCACGATGAGTCTGGAATCGTCCGCTTCTTGGCCGAGCCAGTCGAGATCGATGAAATCCTGATCAGGAGTCTCCCAGCGTTCGCGACGAAAAGCGACGCGGCAATTTTTCGCCAGCGAGCGCGCATAGATGGCTTTGCAGGTGCCCACCCGGCAGCCACCACGGAGCACGATAAGCCGAAGCGAATCCAGACCTGACGGGTCTTTCACGCGGGTTGGGCTTTTCATCTTGAACGTTTTGAACGACTTGAACGCTCATTTTCCGGTTATCTTCAGTCGCTCCGGCGGCACGAACCCATGGCGCAGCGTGTTTTCGGAGACTGTGCGCGGTTCGAGAAACTGTAAAAGATAGTCCGGTCCGCCGGCCTTGGAGCCGATGCCGGAGAGCTTCAACCCACCGAAAGGCTGGCGCTCGACGATCGCGCCGGTGACCCCGCGGTTGATGTAGAGGTTGCCGACGCGAAATTCCTCGCGCGCTTCTCGATGTGCGCCGGCGAGCGCGAAAAATACCGCCGGTCAACGCGAACGCGGAGTCGTTGGCAATACCCAGAGCATGATCGAAATCGCGCGCGCGAATCACCGACAACACCGGTCCGAAAGATTTCTTCCTGCGCGATCCGACTTGACGGATCGACTTCGCTGAAAATCACCGGCCCGACAAAAATCCGTCCTCGCGGCGCAGCCATTTCCAGGACGCACTCTGCGCGACTTCTTGCCGAGGCGAATATACTCGGCAATCCGATCTTTGGCTTCGCCATCGATCACCGGGCCAAGGTCATTGCGCGGATCTTCGGCGCACCGATCCTGAGACTGCGCACCGCACCGACAAGCCGCGCGAGCAGGCGATCGTAAATTTCGTCTAACAGAATCACCCGCGACGCCGCCGAACATTTTTGCCCCTGATAGCCGAACGCCGAATCGATGATATGAACCACCGCTTCGTCGAGATCGGCATCGCGTGTCGATGATCAGCGGCATTCTTGCCGCCCATTTCGCAAACCACGCGCTTGACGTGGTTTTGCCCGGACGGTGCGTGTAGGCTTCGCGCAAAATTTCCAAACCACACTTCGCGCGAGCCGGTAAACGCGATGAGATGAACCTGCGCTGATCGAACCAGGTGCGCGCCGATCTCGCCGCCGCCTTGAAGCAGTTGGCAGGCATCCTGGGGCAATCCGGCTTCGCGCAGAATAGCGAGCAGATGCTCGGCCATGATCGGCGACTGCTCCGCGTGGTTTCATCAGCGCGCAGTTGCCGGTCACCAGAGCCGCCGCGGTCATGCCGGTAAGAATCGCCAGCGGAAAATTCCACGGCGCGATGATCGCCGCGATGCCGCGCGGCTGGTAAAAATAAATGTTGGTTTCGCCCGGCAACTGTTGGGTCTGGCGCGGCGCGCTCAGGCGCAACATCTCGCGCGCGTAATACTCCAGATAATCGATCGCCTCGGTAACATCGCGCGTCCGCTTCGCGCCATCCCTTGCCGACTTCAAAACTTCCCACGCCGCGAGCTCCCAGCGTTTCTTGCGCATGATCGCGGCTGCCTTGAACAAGAAGCTTGGCGCCGTTCCGCCGCCGGCGTGGCGCGCCACTCGGGAAAAAATCGCGCCGCAGTTTCGATCGCCGTTTCGGCTTGATCGATGCCGGCCGCGCGGACCCGCCCGACGACTTCCTTGGGATCGGCGGGGTTCACCGACTCCAACCATGAGCCGCTGCTGCGCTTGCGTACCTGGCTTTTTGAATTGCTCGCGAACTTCTTCGAGCGCTTTGGCAAACCGCTGGCGATTTTGCCGCCGCGAAAATCGATCGGCGGCTCGTTGCGAAACGCAGCGTCGATAGATCGGCGGGGCCGCAGACAACTCCGGCGTACCATCGTAGCCCTTCAACGCGCCCGGCGGCGCTGCGATCAAAGCTGCCGATGTCTTTCTCGATCGGCATAGGTCTGGCGCAGGAACGAAGTGTTGGAGGTGTTCTCCATCAGCCGGCGAATTAGATAGGAAATGCCGGGCAGCAATTCGCCCACCGGCAGATAAACCCGCACTCTCTGGCCGTTTTGAATGATCGCCTGGCGCACCGGCTCGGCCATGCCGTAAAGCATTTGGATCTCGTAACCGTTGGGCGCAATCCCGAGTTCCTTCGCCGTGACGATGGCGTGGGCCAGACTGCGCAAGTTGTGGCTGCGCGAAAGCGGCGTCGATGACGTCGTGATTTTCGAGCAGCAAGCCGGCTGATCCGCTCATAGCTCGCATCGGTTTCCGCTTTTGTCCAGGAAAACCGGTATCGGCCAACCCTTCTGCTTGGCCCAGGCGATCTCACTGTCCCAGTAGGCGCCCTTGACCAGGCGTACGCCGATCCGCCGTTTTTGCCGATGCGCCCAGCGAATCAACTCGCGAACGTCGCTCTCCGCTTCTCTGAGATAGGCTTTGCAGCGCAATCGCCGCCTGCGGCGTTGCGGAAAACTCTTCTTCCGCCAGCACGCCGCGAAAAATTCGCCAGGGTCAGATCTTTGAAAGCGTATTGTTCCATGTCGACGGTAATCGCCGCGCCGAGCGTGCCGCTTCGCGGAAACAGCAAGCGCAAGCCGCTCGCGCACGATCGACTCCGTGCTCGGATCCAAGCGGTCGAAGCGCGCACACAATGAAGAAAGCTTGACCGATAAATTAACGCGCGGCAGCTCGCCGTTCGGCGCATCGTCGATCTGCGCGCAGGCCGGCCAAGTCTCGCTCAACTTCGACAGCCGCGCGCAATAGCTCGAGATAGCGCTGCTGCATCGCCGCCGCTTCCGCCTCGCTCACGGTCGCCTCGCCGACGACGTCGAGAGTGAAGGCCGCGGGCTCTTTGCGCAGACCGCTCAAAACCTGGTTCAAATGGTCGCCGCTTTCTTCGGCGATGAAGCGGCGCGCCAGCTTGATGACGTTGCGCCGCACCGACCGGCGCCACCAGCGTTCCGGCGTGGAGCGCCTGGGCGAGAAAGCCAAACCGCCGAGGGCGTGATCGACGCGTGCGAAGTATTCTTCCAGATGGCGGCCGATTTCCGTCGACGACTCCAGGCTCGGCAGCACGTCGACAAAACGAAACAAGGCGACGCGCAGAGACTCGTCTTCGAGCGACCAGTCGATCATCGTGGCCCAACAAATCCTGGGCTTCGAAGAGCGACGGCTTGTGCTCGCGCCGCTTTTTGATAAAGCGCGCGCGCCAACCGTTGGACTTCGGTTCAATTGTGTCGACGGAGAGAGTTTTGCTTGCCATGATTTGTAAGAATTAAAAATGCGGATGGAGGTAAGCTGTTTGTAATCCTCTATCGCATCATAATACGGATCGTCCGAGAGAAAAAAAGGTCATGCTATTTTTGGTAGTGGTTCATTTTCAATCTGCCATGAGTCTTGATATCGGAGAGATTCCTCGCTTCCGCTCTGAATGACAACCAATAAGCATTTGTCATCTCGAACGAAGTGTAGATCTTCAAACCGAACCACCACCTATTTTCTGCGGACAATTTGAATCAGGCGGGAGAATTCTGGAGCAGTGATATCTATGGCAATTGCAAAGCTGAATCGGGCGACCGACACTCTGACCGGCGCCGAAGCCGCTGTCGAGATGCTGAAGGCGCACGGCGTCGAGATCCTTTTCGGCCTGTGCGGCGACACCAGCCTGCCGTTCTACGATGCGCTGGCGCGTTTGCCGCACGGCATGCGCCACATCCTCGCGCGCGACGAGCGCTCGGCCGCCTACATGGCGGACGGCTATGCGCGCGTCTCGGGCAAGGTCGGCGTTTGCGAAGGTCCGAGCGGCGGCGGCGTGACCTATATTCTTCCGGGCCTCGCCGAGGCCAACGAATCGTCCGTGCCGCTGCTCTGCATCAATAGCGATATCTCGGTCTCAGCGCGCGTGGCGCTACACTCTGACGGAGCTGGACCAAGGCGCGCTCATGCGGCCCGGTGACAAAATGGAACATGCGTGCTCGACCGCGCAGAAGACATGCCGCCGCGTCTTCCGCGCGCGCTTTCAAACAAATCACCACCGGCCGGCCCGGCGCGGCGCACATCGCCTTCCCTTCGACGTGCAGAACGGCCCGGTTGATCGATCCGATGTCTGGGGCGATGCCGACTTCGGTCGCTATCCGGCGCGAGCGCGTTGCGCCCGACCGCCGATGCGTCGAGCGCGCGCAAGTTACTGCTGCGAGATGCAGCGCATCCCGTCTTTATCTGCGGCGGCGGCGTTATGATGTCGGACGCCGAGCAGGAACTGCTCGAGCTCGCCGAGCGGCTCTCGGCGCCGGTCGCAACCACGATCAGCGGCAAGGGTTCGATTAACGAAGACCATCCGCTGGCGCGTCGGCGTCGTCGGCTCCAACGGCGGCACGCCTGAGACGCGCGCGATCGTCGATCAGGCGGATCTGATCGTGTTCGTCGGCTGCCGCGCCGGCTCGGTGACCACCGAACGCTGGCGCCATCCCGCGCCGGGCAAGGCAAAGGTCATTCACCTCGACGTCGACCCCGCAGTGCCGGGCGCCAACTATCCAGCGCGATGCGGCGCTGGTCGGGCGACGCCAAGCTCGCGCTTGAGCAATGTTAAATCAAGCGCTCGCGGACAGCGAAACGGCCGCTCGACGCTGCGCAGGATCGAAAGCCGCAAAAGAACAAAAGTTCGCCAAATTCCAAGCGCTCGCCGAGTCCGCCGACAGACCGATCAAACCGGAACGCGTGGTCGCGGAACTAGCCGAGTCGCTCGATCCCGATGCCATCGTGGTCGTCGACGCCGGCACGCCCTGTCCGTATTTTTCAGCTTACTATCAGGTGCGCGGCACGGGCCGGCGGTTTTCTCCAACCGCGCCCACGGCGCGCTTGGTTACTCGATGGCGGCGGCGATGGGCGCGCATTTCGCGCGGCCCAAGTCAAAGTGCGTTTCGGTGATGGGCGACGGCAGCTTCGGCTTTACCTGCGGCGAGCTCGAAACCGCGGCGCGTTATCAGCTGCCGATTACCTTTATCGTGATCTCGAACGCGAGCTACGGCTGGATCAAGGCCGGACAGAAGTCGGGTTACGGCCAGCGCTACTTCGCCGTGGATTTCGCGGCCACCGATCACGCCGCGGTCGCCGCCGCCTTCGGCGTCAAGAGCTGGCGCGTCACCGAACCCGAATGATCTCGGCAAAGTGTTGAAAGAAGCGCTCGGCCCATGGCGGGACCGACCCTGGTAGATATCGTTTGCCAGCCGCTCCACGAAGCCAAAGCGCCCGGTCTCGGAATGGATCGCGTGAAAGCAGTGTAGCAGGCATTAGGCAACAGTACGGCAGAATCATTCGCTCCTATCTTTGCTATTGCCTCAGTGCCTGCAGATAGCCTAGTTGCCTTCATTCGTTCAATTCTCCAACCGCACTTTCGTCCCGAGATTCGCGCAGTCGTCGTCGGTCTTGAGACCGGCGGCGCGGATGCCGTGAGCGGCGAGCTCCTCGTCGCGCTCCTGCGTATCGCCGGTGACGCCCGACGGCGCCGATGACCTCGCCATCGTCGTCGCGGATCAGCATGCCGCCGCCTTCGGGAAAGATCTGATCGTCCGAGGCGCGGATCAGGTACTGCATGAACAGCGGCCGCTCTTCGGTGCGCATGCGCACCAGCGACGAAGATCGGCCCAACGCCAAGCGCGGCATACGCTTTACCGTACGCCATCTCGAAGCGCATCATCGCCGAGTCGTCTTCCTTCTGAAACGCTTTGACCTTGGCGCCGGGCTCGACGACGATGACGCTGAGCGGACCGGCAAGCCAGCTCGCGGCCGCGCGAAAATCGCCGTCGATGATGCGATTCGCTTGTTCTAGTGTAATCATGCTCCTGCGGCCCCCAAAATACGCGATAAAGAAATCGCGGCTTCTGTTGTTAGCGCGGTGTTCTGTAGCCGCGAGGTTTCAAACCCGCTAGGACTTCTCTTCTTTACTATCGGAACAAAACCTTGGCCAACTCCGAGCGGTATTTGTCGGTCAACGGGTCGTCGGGGCCGAGCACTTCGAAGATCTGGATCATCGCTTTGCGCGCGCCGTCGTCTTGAAATTCGCGATCTGCTTTCAACGATAGTTAGAAAATCCGTTGAGTGCCTCTTCATACTTCGGCCCCGGCGAGCGCTCGAGCGAGCCTTCGAAGCGAGCCGGCGATATTGTTCGGCTCGACTTTGACTTTTTCCCGCAACGCCGCTTCATTCGCCGTCCCGCCGGCCTGAAGATTCAAACGGGCGATCAGCCGATCCGGCTTCTTTGCGCTCCGTCGGCGACCATAGGTACTTTATCGAGATGCTCCAGCGCGGTGGCGCTATCGCCTTCTGTTCATGGCCAACCGCCCCAGCCCAAGCAGCGCCTTGGCATGGTTCGGATCGGATTCGAGAATTGTTTGGTAGAGTGCTTTCGCCTCGGCGGTTTTAACCCTCTTCTTCGAGAGCTTGAGCCTCGAGCGCCTGCTTATCTGCCGCTGTCGGCAGAAACTTTGACAGGAACTCACGCAGCATCGGCTCCGGCAGCGCGCCGGTAAACTCCGACGCGAGATCGCCGTCTTTAAACAGCTTCACCGCCGGGATGCCTTGATGCCGAAGGCGCCCGCTAACCCCTGGTTTTCATCGACGCTGACTCTGGCCAGGATGAATTCACCGGCATACTCGTCGGCAAGTTTTTCGAGCACGGGACCCAGGACTTTGCACGGACCGCACCATTCCGCCCAGAAGTCCACCATGACGGGAACTTCCGTCGAGCGCTCGGTAAGACTTCGCCGCCTCAAAATTTCTCTTCGTTAACGTCGATCGTCCACTGATTCATGATCGGCTCTACTCTCTTACCTTGAACGCTTTGAAGGCTTGAACGATTTGAACAAAATCACTTGGCGATGATCGCCTCGGCGAAGCTGCGCACGTTGGCAGCCACCGGACGCATGGCGTAAACCACCGTCTCCCAAATCTCGTCCTCGCTGGCGCCGAGCTCGCGGCGCGCGACCGAGATGGAGCTTGGCGCCGTGCTCATGGCCGATCGCCAAATTCACTCGGCGAACAAGATCAGTTGCGCCGCTTTCGATCGAGCGATCCTTCTTTGAGATTTTACATTGAAAAATTCAGCGTCCGTCGCCATTTTATCACCTCCGTGTCGCGAATTATTTTTGAATGAATCTGGATCAAACGCCGCGCCGTTGAGCGTGTACTCGCTCTTCACCTCCGTCGGTTTGCGGATGGTCTCGAATCACATAACAGCTCGCCTCGGCGTTGCGCACGGACTTTGAGCGATTTTTTCCGGTGCTGCACCAGAGGTTATTTCGCAGCGGGTTTCCACGCCCAATCCTTTCTCCGCCTGTACGGTCTCGCGTAATACTGGAGCCCTCGGTTCTCTGAAGCGCGCCATGACAAAAGCCTTCGCTTTATCGATGTGTCTTGAGCAATTCCCGCACCGGGAAATTTGCGTCCAGCAGTCAAAACCCCACCGAAAGGCGACGAAACGAGCGGCGGCGGCGCGGTATTGGCGCCGCCGATACGTTCACCTCGCTCAAAACACCGTGAAGCGCGCGCGCCCTTCTTGCGCATCCGCTCCGAGGTTTCGGCGTCGGCTTCCAAGACAATCTCCCGCTTCGATTTGCAGATCCTCGCCCACGATCCCCCGGTAGTCGACCCTCCCACTGCGTCGCTTCAATCAATATTATTCACAATCGCCGGTTGTTTCCAGCCGCGAAAAGTGCCTTCATCGGGCGCTCGATGTTCGAGTATTCTTCCGAATAGAGATCGAGCAACGCTCGCAGCAGCGCTAACAGCGCCGGGCCGAGCACGATCCCTACTGCGCCGAAAAGCGAAAGACCGCCAAGGCCATGAAAAAGAGAAAAAGACCGGCAGCCGAGACGATTGCCGATGAGAAGCGGCTTGAGAATATTGTCCACCGTGCCGACAAACCTCAGGCACCAAACCAACAGCACGACTCCGCGCACCGTTTCGCCCTGAGAAACAGCAAATCGCGGCCGGTATCGAAACGATCGCCGACCCACCCCACCGGCAACACGAGACAGCGCCGTAGCCACACCCCACAATACCGCGCACGGACAACTAGAAACCAATAAGCCCAGCCGGCGAGCAGTCCCCGCACCATCGCGACGAATGCAGGGAACCAGCGTGCACCACGGCCAAAACGGAGTCGACGATGTTTTTGAACAGCCGCTGTTGATGCTCTGGTCCATCGGCAGCAGCCGCTGGATCCGACTCGACCAGCTCGGCACCGTCGCGCAGGAAAAAATAGCGTAAACAAAGCAACGATAAAATTAACCGTGAAAAGCAGCACGTTCTGAGCGATCCCTTCGACTTGTGTAACGATAAACGTCGACGAAGACTGTTGCCCCTTGAATCAACAAGTTCTTCCAGTCGATCTTGAAATCCACCAGTCGGAACGTCGCCATATCCCACCAACCGATCAAGCGCTGCACCCACGGCTGCGCCAGCCATTGCCGCTTGCCATCTTCGTCCAGGAGCAAACGCACCGACTGAAGCAACGAGACCCGCCTCGTCCAAAGACCGCGCCAGCTCGACGCCGGCGCGCGATCACGATAGTCCTGATCACGACGATGACCGTCATCGCTGCGAGCGTCGCGCGCCCGCGCATGAGTCCCGAGCAGCCCGGCGTACACCGGGTAGAAGAGGATGGCGAGAATCGCCGCCCACGTGGATCGCCGTCAAAAACGGCGTCAAGATCAAGAACGCGCCGTACAGAATGAGCAGAAGAAGCGCGAAGAAAAAAGCGGTCACGAGCCAAGTTCGATTCAACCGAGTGGCTTCCTCTCCAATCCGTCAACTGTACGTAGAAGAACTGCTCGGTGGCAAGGCGCCACAAACCGCGATAGCCCGTGCGGCGAAAGCTTAACTGGCGCATAGCATCGCTGCCATTGCAAAGGGCAAGATTTGAGTTGATGGTCAACGTTCCAAGGTCGTAGAGCCAGATCCATCTGATGCCGCTGAATCACCGCCGCTGGTGAAAACGGTCAGGCGAGAAAGCAAAAACTGCGCGGCCCGGATTTCCGAGCGCTCACAGACTGCCGACGAAGCGACCGGGATTGAGCAATCCCGCGGGGTCGAATTGGTGCTTGATCCGGCGCATGAGGGCGCTAGGGTCGGTGGCGATAGCCCCCATACTTCAAGGCCGTGCTTAAGGTCGCTTGGCGCGTGCGAAGATGATAACGTGACCGCCGCGGCTATTCGCCATTTCCGTCAGTTCGGCAAAGGCGCGAGGCGTTGTGCTTTATATTGCTTGACAAGTCAACCAGACGGTACCGATCGCGGCATCGGCGCGCTGATTGCCGCGCCGTGCCAATTTTTGATCCTCGGATGAAGTATAAAGACTTCGGCGCGCGGCAGCGTGATGCGAAAGAACCGTGGACGCTCGCTTCTGCAAAGGGACGTTCTGACGCGCTTGCCAAAATTCATTCTGGCCTTCGCCACCGGAAAAAATTCGGCGGACATCCTCTAATCGGTCGGCGCAGCGCCTACATCACGACGGCACCGGCTTATCGTCTCGACAAATCCTTCAAACCTCGCTGCGATCTGCCAGCGCCCGACTCTGGTTTTGTAAAGCACGACCGCCGCCGGCAACAGAGGCGAATGAAGCAAGTCTTCGGCGAATTTCGCGCTTGCGCCAAAGTGCCCGATACGAGCGCGGTCTCGCTGCTTTCGGGAAGCGGCGTCACAGCGCAAAGTCACTTCGGTGATGACGCCGAGAGTGCCGAGGGAGCCGACAAAAAGTTTGCATGTCATAGCCCGCGACGTTCTTGACGACTTTGCCACCCGCTTTGATCCGCTCGCCGCTGATCAGATACTTTTCAACCCTTTCGCCCGGATCACCAAACCGCGCACGCTGCCGTAATAACTGCGCCGCGGTCCGTTGAGATTCCCGGCAACGATGCCGCCGACGGTTGAGCGTTCGGGAAACGGCGGGTCGACCTGGGCACGAACTGGCGTTGGCCTGCGAGCAGTTGTTGCAGCGCAGCCAGACTGATCCCGCTTTCTGCCGTCACCGCGAGATTGGCGTGGTCGTGGTCGATCACGCGACGAGTCGGCCAGTATTGAGCACGACCTCAACTTGGCGCGCGGCGGATTGCCCAGCGCCATGGCGGTGCCGCCGCGCCCAGGGAGTTACAGTCGCATCCGCTTCTGCGCGAATGCGGAGTGCCGCGGCTCACTTGCTCTCGATCTGGCGTGCAGACCAATGCCGGTTGCTTGCCGCCCACGCGAGTGAGAAGTGAGCAAGTCGGCATTTAAACTAACCGCGCCGGCGCCTAGCTCGGCGGCCAATCGCTGCGTCAATTGATCGGGAGTCGATTTCACTTTCGGCGGCGCGGCGCCGTTTTCGCCGCCAGGCGCGGTCGAGCAGATCCATCAGATGATAAACTTTCACCGCGGGTCCGTAGCGCTGGGCGCCGTACGCGAAGCTGCAGCAATGCAACCGGGGTTGGGCGCGACGACGGCCTCGGCTTTCGTCGCCGCCACCGACTGCATTTTTTCTCCTTGAGCAGCTGTTGTGACATGTCCGTGGGTCAAGTTGTAAATGCCGGCGCTGCCGCAGCAGCGATCCGAGCCTTCCATCTCGACTAGCTTCAGGCCGGGGATCGACTGTAATAATTTCCGCGGCTGGCTGCGGATGCGCTGGCCGTGCGCGAGATGGCATGGATCCTGGTAGGTCACGGTGAGATCGACGGAACGAAGCTCGCTTTTAAGGCCGAGATCCCCAAGAAATTCACCGGCGTCCTTGACCAGCGCGCTGAAACGCTCGCGCCTTGTCGCGATAGGCGGGATCGTCGCGCAACAAGTAGCCGTATTCTTTCATCGCGCGCCGCAGCCGGCGGAGTTGACGACGATCGCGTCGACGTTGGTTTCGAGAAAAACATCGATGTTGTGCCGCGCCATCTGTTCTGGCCGCGACGCTCTCGCCGTTATGAACATTCAGGGCGCCGCAGCAGATCTGGTTTTTCGGCAGTACGACATCGCAGCCGTTGCGTCTGAGCACGCGCACAGTGGCTTCATTGACGTCGCCGAATAAGAGCGGCATGACGCATCCATTGAGCATGGCGACTTTAGCGCGGCGCGCGCCGACGGCTGAGCAGGTGACATCCGCTTCGGCATGAAAAAAATTTGGATGGGATGGCAGGCGAGCATCGAATCCATTTCAGCGCAATTTAGCCGGCAAGAGCGTTCGCGCGAGCCGCTGCAGTCCGCCTCCGTTGGTAGAAACGTAGCAGACCGAAGACAAAACGCAGCCGCCGCGGAAAGGGTAGCAAACGGGTGAAAACAAAATTCAGCACCGCGCGCAGAAAGAGCGAGCCTGGCGGACAGCTGCTCGCGCGCGGTTTCCGCGATGCGCCCATATTGCACGCCGGACGGACACGCTGTCCTCGCAGGCGCGGCAGAGCAGGCAGAGATAGATGTGTTCTTTGAAACGGTCGTTGAGTTCGATGCGTCCTTCAGCGGCGGCTTTGACGAGATGAATTCGCTCGCGCGGCGACTCGGGCTCGAGATGCAAAGCGCGATGGGTCGGACATTGATTCAAACAAGCGCCGCAATGCACGCATTGGTAGAGCTCTGGGGAGATCTCAATGCGGGCACCTTCGCAGTGGCGGCGTCCTCGGGTTTGTTGTGCGGCAGTTCCAATCGCGACCTTTCGTGAGTCCTAGAGTCTCGGGTCTAGAGTTGATGAGCGAAGAAATCTGCTAGGCCCGAGACACGGGACTCTGAAACGCATCAGACAGTTTCTATATCCACAAGCCCTGCCGGGATTTGTGCCGGCGTGCAGACGTACTTCGCCGCAGCTGCTGGTGTCGGAAAAAGCTTCGCCGGATTGAACCTGCTGTCTGGGTCGAGAAACGCGCCGCACTCCGCGCCATCGCTTGCAAATCGGCTTCGTTGAAAAGCAAGCCGATATAGCCTTCTTTCTCAGCCCGCCGTGCTCTGCCGGTGATGCTGCCGCCGAGCTCGATACAGGCGCGCAGCGTGGCGGCGCCGGCTTCGATCACGCGATCGAGCTCACCGGGCGCGCGCATATCGAACAAAATATTCGGATGCAGATTGCCATCGCCGGCGTGAAAGCACATTGGGCGATGCGCAGATTAAATTCTTGCTGATCGCGGTGATGCGGCGCATCATCTCCGGCGAGCTACTGCTGCGCGGCACGACGCCAGTCTTGGACGTAATAATTGCGGCGCCAGCGTGCCCATGGCGCCGAAAGCGCCTTTGCGCCCTTTCCATAATCGTTGCCGCTCGCTTTCATCGGCGGCGAGCTTCACCTCCCGCGCGCCGTTGCGCTGGCAGATCTCGCTTGCGACATTCGGCGCCAGAGCGGTCGGTGTGCTCGTGAGGCCTTCAATTTCGACGATCAGCACCGCTTCCGCATCGCGCGGAAAGCCCACCGGCGCGCTGCGCTCGATGGCCCTCGATCGTTGTGCGATCCATCATTTCCAACGCTGCGCCGGAATGATGCCGGCCGCCGGTAATGTCGACAACGGTCTGAGTCGGCGTTATCCATCTCGTCAAAAATGGCTAGTGTAACGTGCGCACCGACTCGCGGGTTTGCATCAGTTTCACCGCGCACTTTGGTGACGACGCCCAGTGGTTCCTTCCGGGAGCCGACGAATATACGCGCAAAGATCGTAACCCGGGGTGTCGGCGCACTTCGCCGCCGAGCCAAACAATGGCGCCGTCGTCGAGCACGACTTCGAGGCCGAGTACGTGATTGGTAGTGACGCCGTAGGCGAGCGTGCGGGCCCGCCGGAATTGTTCGCCACGTTGCCGCCGATCGAACATGCCGCCTGACCGCTCGGGTCCGAGCGCGTAGAAAAGGCCGTCTTTGGCGACGGCCTTCGTCACGTCTAGGGTTGATGACGCCCGGCTCGACGATGGCGATGCGATTTTCAAGATCGATCTTCAAATTCGATTGAGTCGTGCGCAGTGAGAGAACGATACCGCCTTCCGCGGGCACGGCGCCGCCGGCTGAGGCCGGTGCCTCGAGCCACGCGGCACGATCAGGTACGGCGGCCTGTTTCGCTGCTTCCACCACAGCGGCGACTTCTCCAACGTTGCTGGGGCAGCACAACGGATCTCCGGCATGACTTGAAAGATCGAGCCGTCCTGTTCGTAAACGACAACGTCTTCTTTCTCAATCAGGACGTAGCGCTCGCCGACGATACTCGCGGAAGATCGCGAATGAGAGTTTCTCGATTCATTGCTGGAGAGCCTAGCGGAGAGTGGATCGGGGTGTCAAATGGGACCACGGAGGAACGACGTTGACGAAAATCTTCGAGCGTAATATAAGCGAAAGACCAAAGTTCATGATTTGTCAGAAACAGGAGGCAAACTATGTCTGACCAGGCAAAGATCCAGGAGCCAGAGACAAAAAAAAGTCTCACGAAGAAATGTTCTCAAAGCCGCCGTTGTCGCCGGCGGCGCGGCAGTTTCAGGTTTCCCCAATATCGTCAAGGCGCAAGGGGTCACCACGATGCGCTGGCAGAGCGCCTTGGCCGCAGGAGGATATCTTCCACGAGTTCGCTTTGGACTTCGCCAAGAAGGTCGTCGACATGACCGGCGGCGATTTGAAAATTGAAGTGCTACCCGCGGGCGCGGTAGTGCCAGCCTTCGGCGTGCTCGACGCCGTGTCGAAGGGAACCCTCGACGGCGCTCATGGCGTGCTCTCCTACCATTACGGCAAGAGCAACGCGCTCGCGCTCTGGGGATCGAGTCCCGCTTACGGTATGGACGCCAACATGATTCTGGCTTGGCACAAGTACGGTGGCGGCAAAGAGATGCTCAACAAGATCTACAACTCACTGGGCGCCAATGTGGTCTCTTTCCCGTATGGGCCGATGCCAACGCAGCCGCTCGGCTGGTACAAGCAGCGGTCACGAAACCAGACGACTTCAAAGGCATGAAGTTCCGCACCGTGGGCATCTCGATCCGACCTGGTATCCAGGGTATGGGCGCGGCGGTGAATGCTCTGCCGGGCGCCGAGATCGTTCCGGCGATGGACCGGGAGCTTCTCGATGCCGCTGAGTTCAATAACGCGTCCTCCGATCGCGCTCTCGGCTTTGCCGACGTCTCTAAGGCCCGCATGCTGCGAAGCTACCCATCAAAACGCCGAGCAGTTCGAGATCTATTCAACAAGATCAAGTTTGACGGGCTCCCGGAAAAATGAGAGCAATTATCGCATACGCCGTTGACGCGGCGTCAGCGGATATGTCCTGGAAGGCCATCGACCGCTACTCGAAAGACTAACATCGAGTTGCAGACCAAAGCATACAGGTAAGGTTCTACAGGACGCCAGATTCGGTACTGCAAAAGCGAGCTGGAGATTTTTGATCAAGTGGAGGCGAAGAAATCGGCCGAGCTTCCCGCGTTTAAAGAGGTCGCCGAATCGCAACGCGCTTTTGCGGAGCGGGCAGTAAAGTGGGACCTCGACTACGAACGTTGGCCGCCGCATGGCCTACATCACTATTTCGCCAAACCAGCCGCCAAGCCGGTGGCCAAGAAGGGCTAAATCGCGGAAGCGATTGCGGCAATTCGCCAGTCATTCGGCACTAACCGGATGACTGGCTTTTTTCGAAAAAATTATGAACGCTCAAACGCTGCTCCGTATCATTGACCAGATTGAGTTGCCGGATCGGCAAAGCGTTTGCCTGTGGCTGATCTTAGGATTAACCATGGTGGTTTCCATCGAGGTGTTCAAGCGCGCATCTTGAACGCGCCGACGTCCTGGATCTTTGATCTGAACAATATGCTCTACGGCACGCTATTTCATGATGTGCGGCGCTTACACCTTGGCACTCGCGGCCACGTCCGCGCTGACTTTGTCTCATATCTACCTCAAACCGCGCGCCCAGGCCGGACTCGATCTCGCCAGCCGTATTTTCTGTTTTTTATCCCAGGCATCCGTGGGCTTATCTATGCGGGCTACGGCTGCGCCGCCGATTCCCTGGCGCATCGCGGGCATTCGAATGTGACGGCAGAGGGTCCGCCGATCTACTACTTCAAAACAGTCATTCCGATCGCAGGGCATTCGTCATGCTTCAGGGCTTTGCTGAAATTGTCCGCTGTATCGTTTGCATTCGCACTGGCGCCTGGCCGGCGCGCTTGGACGATGTGGAAGAAATTGACGTTATCGAGACCCAACTCTCCCACAGCGAGTACGTGGACGAAGAGTCGCGCCTTGCTGCGATGGAGACGGCGCATGCCATCGACGACGCCGCGCCACCGCAGCGTAATGGAAGAAGGCGTGGTGCACGAGAGCAATCAAAGAAGACGAGCGGAACAAGCCATGAGCGATCCACTACTCGGCCTGACCATGCTGGGGCTCATTGTGGTTGCGATCATGATGGGTTTCCCACGGCATTTACACTCATGGGCCTCGGCATGATTTTCGGTTACATCGCATTCTGGGATCCGGCCGCATCATTGGTGGCAGAACAGGATCTTCGACCTGATGGTGCAGCGCACTTACGGCGTCATGACTAATGACACGCTCTTGTCGGTGCCGTTGTTTGTCTTCATGGGCTACATCATGGAACGTGCCGCGCTGGTCGACCAGCATGTTTCATAGCGTTCAGCTCGCCTTCCGGGGCGTACCCGCCTCGCCTCGCCGTGACCACAATGCTGGTGTCCGCGTTCTGGGGGATCGCCTCCGGCATCGTCGGCGCCGTGGTGGTGCTCATGGGTGTTATCGCGTTCCGACTCAATGCTGAATGCCGGCTACGACGTCAAGCTCGCTTCGGGAGTCATTACCGCCGGCGGGACGCTGGGCATCCTTATCCCACCCTCGGTGATGATTATCGTCTATGCCGCGGTGTCCGGGCAGTCGATCGTGAAAGCTCTATGCCGCCGCCATGCTGCCGGGCTTCTTTCTCACCTTCCTCTATCTCGTGTACATCCTCGGCTGGGCGATCATCAATCCGGAAGATCGCGCCCAAGCTGTCGGCCGACCAGTACAGGGTCACGGTGCCGGATTGGATCAAGCAGCTTGAAAGCAAACGCTCACGCAGCATCGTCCCCCAGCTGATCGCCGCTGCATTTCGACCAAGCCTGGTGCGTGGCGCAACGACGCCGGACGGCCAACCGGTAGGCTACGGACTCGTCCTCAACAACGTGCTGCTCGCGCTCCTGGTGCCGGTGGCGCTCACGGTCGGTACTTATGGTGCAACCTGGTGGTATGTCGTCATCTACAACGCCCCGGCGGCGCAAATTACATCCGTCGCTGCGCCTCTGGCCGGGGCCCGCCGCGCCCACTCAGGCCGCTACGGAGCCGCCGGTCGCGGTGACCGCGCCCACCGCGGAAAAGCCACAGGAACTCCGGAGAGGCGGAATCTGAGGTCCGAGGACTGGAGGACTCCGCGCGCGGCGGATGCGCCGCCCGAGGAAATGACGACGCTCGGGGAGTCGACGACCCAATCAATAGCGGGCAAGGTTCCGGCGCATTTTTACAAATGGTTTTGGGGTTGGCGGCGGTCTCCGCGCTCCTGCTTGCCATCTATCTCTGGCGCATGGACGGCGAACAGTTCCGAGATCTTGAAGGAGCTATCGGCATCGGTGGTCCCCCTCGGCGTCCTCACGTTCGTGGTGCTCGCGGTGATCCTGTTCGGCATCTGCACCGCAACCGAGTCGGCGGCTATCGGCGCCCTCGGCGCGATGTATCTCGCGCCGTGATGACGAAATACCTGCGCGAGGTCCTATGGTGGAGTCTCGTGGGCGCGTTATTGCGCGTCGCGCTCGGCCGTGGTACGAGGGCGAGGACTTCGCGTCGCTGCTCGTAGCCGCCTCGATCGGAGGGACGCTCGTGGGCACCGTCGTGCCCGGACTCTGGGATCACTCAGAGCCTCGCCGGAGCTTCGGCAGAACATGAAGGGAAGCGACGTTTCTCACGGCCAAAACGACTGCGATGGTGTGCTGGCTGTTCATCGGCTCGGCGCTGTTCTCCGCCGTAGTTCGCGCTGCACGGCGGCCAAGGATTAATCGAACGCTGGGTGCTTGGCATGAACTTGTCGCCGTTGGGATTCTTGTTTATATCTCAAATGATCATTTTCTTGCTTGGTTGGCCGCTCGAATGGACTGAGATCATCGTTATCTTTGTCCTATTTTCATTCCGCTGCTGAGCCATTTCAAGGTCGATCCGATCCTGTTCGGCACCATGGTGGCGGTGAATCTCAGAGCAGCGTTTCTGTCGCCGCCAGTGGCGATGTCGGCCTTCTATCTTGAGCGGTGTGGCGCCGAAACATGTTACGCTGAATCAAATCTTCGCCGGCATGATGCCCTACATGATCATCGTCTGCATCTGCCTCGTGTTCATGTACGTCTGGCCGGGCATGACGCTTTGGTTGCCGGAATTTTTGTACTGGGAATTGATCTGCAGGTAGGGGCGATTCATGAGTCGCCTTTACGGTTCGCAATCGAGACGATGGGTCTAACCGATCTTCATCTGCTCTCCGCGACCGAGCGGCGCGGCTTGATCCGCGACGGAATAATTAGCTCGGAACAACTCGTCGAGCTTGCCTGGCGCGTATCCGTGACGTCGATCCGCGCAGGTTGAAGCGTGGGCGTTTCTCGACCCCGATCATGCGCTCGCGCAAGCGCGCGCGGCGGACGGCCTTCGTTTGAGCGGTCAACCGATCGGTCCACTGCACGGCGTGCCGGTCGCGATCAAAAAGATATTTTCGATACCGCCGACATGCCGACGGAATATGGCTCGCCGATTTCGCCGGACGCACGCCGTCGCGCGACGCGACTGTCGTTTCGTTGCTGCGCGCGGCCGGCGCGGTGATCATCGGCAAAACAGTTGGCACGGGTTTGCCTATTTTTCCCCGGCAAGACGCGCAATCCGCGCAACCCCGAGCATACTCCGGGCGGCTCATCGAGCGGTTCGGCGGCCGCTGTCGGCGCGGATATGGTGCCGCTCGCGATCGGCAGCCAGACCAACGGCTCGACCATTCGGCCTGCGGCGTATTGCGGCGTCGTCGGCTTCAAACCAACGCATGGACTGATTTCGCGCCACCGCCTTCGCGCTGTCGCGCACACTCGATCATGTCGGGCTGTTCGCGCGTTCCATCGACGACATTGCGCTGCTCGCCGAGCAGTTGACCAGCTGTGACGAAAATGATCCCGACATCGGCCGCGCGCGAATTCCATTTGTTGACGTTGCCGCGCGAAGAGCCGCCGCTACCGCCGATGTTTAGCGTTCATCAAAACGCCGATCTGGGAACGCGCCGATGAAGATACCAAAGAGGGGTTTGCCGAAATGAATCGAACATCTCGGCACACAGCTTGAAGAAGTCGAACTTTTTCCTTCGGCGCTCGATGCCTGGCAATTTCATCACAAGATAATGAGCTCGAGATGGCGACGAACGCTGAGCGCGAATGGGAAAAAGCCGTGATCGTTTGTCGGCGCAGCTGCGACTGCAGATCGAGCGCGGCCGTGAAGTGCGCGCCGTCGAATATCAGCAAGGCGCTGCGCCAGATTGCACCGATACGAAAGCTTCGTCGAGCTGTTCGAGCAGCGTTATGACGCGCGATCATAACGCCAGCGGCGCCAAGCGCCGCGCCGAAAGGGCTGGATGCCACCGGTGACCCGTCGTTCTGCACGCTCTGGACGCTTTGCGGCATGCCATGCGTCAGCTTACCGCTGCTTCAAAGCGCGGACGGTTTACCGATCGGCGTGCAACTGGTTGGGCCGCGTGACGGAGACGCGAGGCTGCTGCGGACGGCGCGCTGGCTGGCGGCGAAGATGGCAGCGGCGTGAATCGTTATAACGATGAAAGATTTGGGGCGACCGCCAGTCGCCCCTACCAGATCCGCGCTTTGCCGCAAATCCTAATCTTTCGACGGCTCGATGCGATTTCCGTTCGGGTCGGTGATGTAAACCGAATGGCGGGCCTTTGCCGTGCACGCGCGTTTCTTCGACTTTGATCCTTTGGCTTCGAGCTCTTTGATCAATTCTTTGGAGTCGCTCGGCCCATCAATGTCGAACGTGTGATGTGCGGCACGCCAGTAAATTGCTTTTCCGAAGCATCGAACAGGCCGAGACCGGTTTCGCCGGCGCGTAAACGGTTGACTTTAACCCCGGCGAGGTCTGCTGCGCCCAGCTCCGCGCCCAAGGCGAGCTGATAAAAGCGCGTCATGGCGTCTAAGTTTGGCGCGTGAAGGAATTCCATGAACACAGTCGCAATACTTTCATAACAACCTCTAACTAAACTGTTTTGTGGAAAAATATTTCCATACCGCGTGAACACATGGTTCGCTGCATCGATAGCTACTTGACCGCGCCCATGGTGAAGCCGGCGATAAACCGGTCGACGAAGAAATTGTAGAGAATCGCGATCGGCACGCTGGCGATGAAGCAGCCGGCCATCAGCGAGCCCCAAAAATAGACGTCGCCGTGCACCAAGAAAGTCGGCACGCCGACGCCGACAGTCATATTGCGCACGGAAGAAATAAAGTCACGGCATAAACAAATTCCTGCATTACGAGGTGAAGCTGAAGATCGCCACCGTCAGTATGCCGGAAAGCGAGATCGGGACGACCACTTTGATGAACGCGCCCAAGCGACTGCAGCCGTCGATCATGGCGGCTTCTTCGACGTCTCTTGGGATCGCTTTGAAAAAGCCCATCATCAGCCACGCGGAGAACGGCACTGTGAAAGATGGATAGACCAATACGAGGGACCAGAGCGAATCGTCCAAATTTAAATTAACCACGACGCGCGACAACGGAATGAACGAAAAGCGTCGGAGGAACCAAATAGGTGAGAAAGATGCTCGATCCCCAACTTCGCGCCCCAATTTCCCGTGAGCCGCGCCAAGGCGTAACCGGCGGGGATCGCGAGCGCGAGCGTAATCATCACGACCAGGACACCGACGAAGGCAGTGTTCAGGAGCCACTGGCCGTAGAGCGTTTCGTAAAACAGCCGATGGATATGTTCGAAGGTCGGCCATTCGTAGAATAAAAACGGATTGTGCTTAAGGTCATACAAGTCGGACGTTCCGCTTGAACGTCGTGATGAGCATCCAGACAAACGGAAAAGCGAAAAAGAAGGTGAGCGTGCCGAGGATACCCACAGCGGGTCGATCGCGCGCCCCAGATTTTGATTCGTTCGCTCATCGCTTTACGTGACCTCGGCGCGGTGCGCGATGATTAAGAAGCCCAACGCCACGGCGAGAGCAGAGGAAAAGAAATAAGGCAATCGCCGCGCCTTCGGCCAAGTCGCCGCCGGCAATGCCGGTATAAAATGCCAGGCTGGCCAGCACCTGAGGTCGTGTCGAACGGCCCGCCGCGGGTGAGGTTATAAATGATGACCATATCGGTGAAGGTGAAAATCAATCCGAAGAGCAGTGCAACCAAGCTGATCGGCAGAACGAGCGGCAGCGTGATTTGAAAAAATGACGCCAAAACCCGGCGCCATCGACGGCCGCAGCATCATGAATATCCTGCGGAATCGAGCCGTAGCCGGCGAGCAAAATGACCGTGGCAAGAGGCAGCTGGCGCCAAACGTGGACGGCGATAACTGGAGCCCATCGCGAGGTGCGGCAATCCCAACCACATGAAACCCTGTCCATGGATCAATCCCGTAAGCCGCAGCATCCAATTCAATACGCTGTAGGTCGAGTCGAAGATCCACAGCCAAGCAATAGTTCCGATGGAGATCGGCGCCACCCACGGCAGAAGAATAAGAAATCGGATCAGCCGTCTGCCGGGAAATTCATGCTGCAGCGCCAACGCGAGCGCGTTACTGAGCACCAAGATCACAGCCTGAGAGATTAAGCCAAAGACAATCGTGTTCTTCAGAGCAGTCTGGAACTTGGGCGTGCCGATGACCGCGGTGAAATTGCGCAGCCCGACGAAGCCCATTGTGCCGCCGCCTGTGGTGGTGTTGCTGACGCTATAATAGAGCGCCATGAAAAACGGCACTCCGACGAGCAGAAAGATGTATAGGACCGCGGGGCCGATGAGGAGCGGCCCGAGCCAGCGCTCGCTATCAAGAATAGCAACGCCGCGCTTTTGCTCGGCAAACGAGCTTTGCGCCGCTGGCGTGATCGGAACAGGGGATTTCATGGGCGCGCTCAGACCGGTCGCGGCGCGATGCGCAGCTCGGTCGCAGTGTCGAAAAATTTTAAGCTCGCTTTCCGGCACGGTAAAATCATAGCTGGTTGCGGGCTCGATTTTAACCGTAACCGTGGCGGGCAAGCGGGCGATAACTTTTTGCTCTGAAAAGTCGCCTATTAAATTTCCGTAAATTAGACGATCGGCGCCGAGATACTCGACGCGGGTCACGCTGAAACGGAAACGCGACGACTTTCGTGTTACCGTTCAAAATTTTAGGATGAAAATTTTCCGGCCGAAAGCCGAGAGTGTAGTCGCGATGACGTACCAGATTCATCGGCGGCGAACCGACGAAACCGGCGACGAAAGTATCGGCCGGCTCATCGTAGATCTCCTTGCGGCGTGCCGATCTGGCGCACGGTGCCGGCTTTCATCACGACGATGCGATCGCCCAGGCCCATGGCTTCGACCTGATCGTGGGTTACGTAAATCGTCGTCGTGCCGATGCGGCGCTGAAATTGTTGCAGCTCGTCGCGCGCCGAGGCGCGCAGCTGCGCGTCGAGATTGGAAAGCGGTTCGTCGAGTAGGAAAACCGAGGGCTCGCGCACCAGCGCGCGGGCGAGCGCGACCCGCTGGCGCTCGCCGCCGGAAAGCTCGCGCGGCTTGCGTTGTAGCAAATGGCCGATGCCGAACAGCGCAGCGGCCCAGTCGACCTTTTGCGGAATCAGCGCTTTGCTCATCCGCTGCGCCTTCAATGGAAAGGCGATATTCTTAAAAACAGTCATGTGGGGATAAAGGGCGTAGCTCTGAAACACCATGGCGATTTTCCGCGCGCGCGGCGGCAAATCGTTCACTACTGTTCCGCCGATGAGCAGCTCGCCATCCGTGGGCTGTTTCAAAGCCTGCGATCATGCGCAGAAGCGTGCTTTTGCCGCAGCCCGACGGACCGAGCAGCACGAGGAATTCTCCGTCTCTGGTAAGTAGGTTAATCCCATTCACCGCGGCAATGTCGCCGAAAAATTTTCTGATTTCGCGTGTCTCGACTGTGGCCATGAGATTCTGAATCTCTACTTTGGTTTGCCTCGTGGATTAGTTACCCATGCAAAGAAAAGGAGACGCCGAACTCCGGAGTCTCCTTTTCTGATGAACACCGCGCGGCCCGGTGCCGCCTTCGCGGGCGACTGCGAATTTAAATCAGCTTGCGCTCGCGCCACTTATCCCAGATACGCCTGCATTCGGACTCGGCCTCTTTAACCGCATCCTCGGGGCTCAGCACGCCCTGCGCGGCTTTGGCGAACATCACGTTGATGACCCATTTCTGATAAACTTCGTCGATGGCCGCGTTGGCATAACCCGGGTAGCCGATGTTGGTGGCCCAACTCAGCACGTCCTCCAGGACCTTGTACTTGTCAGGCGGGTTAGCCTTGCTGTCTTTGCTAAGCAGTTGCTTTAGGTCGGGGACGGTGCGTTGATAGCAGGGAAAGTTGTAAAACTCGCCGTTCAAAAACGCCTGGCGAAAGTTGCCCACGTAATCGATCAGAAATTTTTGGCGCCGTCGATGTTCTCGGCGAACTTCCAAATTACGTAAACATCCATCACGTGTTCGAGGCCGATCCGGCGCACCGGCCCGGCGGCCGCCTTGGCCAAGTGGATTTTCTCGGCAAACGCCGGGTTGTCTTTTTCGCCCGTGCGGGTGATCGAAATCGCATTCAGCGCTAATGAGACGGTACCAGCAAGCATAGCGCGGTTGTTTGAAGACGGGTCCCAAGTAAACACTTCCGGCGTCATAGCCTCTTGAAACAACGCCTTAACGAACTTCACCGCCTCGACCGTGTTCTTCGAGTTCAAGGCCAGATAGCCGGCGGCATCCTGCTCGTGGGCGCCGAAGGAATACATGATGGTGCGCATGGCCATGGCGGTATCGAGCTCCTGCGCCAAGCCGATGCCCACCGGGATGTTGTGCTTCTGTTTGATCTTGCGACCGCCGTCGAGGATTTTTCCCAGCTATCGGGCACGACGCCGACGTCGTCCCAGAGATCCTTACGCCAGTTGATCGGGTCCGGCACGAAGGAAGGAGAGAAGCCGAAATATTTCTTAGTTTTGGGATTGTAGGTGCTCTTGGTCGCAAGATCGATGGGCTTGCCGTACTTCTTCTCGCACTCCGCGTGGACGTCCTTCATATCCACCACCTGTTCCTCGTAGAATGGCGGCGGCCACTCAAAGAGGAAGAGATCGTGGCCTTTTTGGGCCGACGCCTCGGCAGCCGCGCGGGCGCTCAGCCCGGGAGCCCGATGTTGTCGACGGTCACCTCGGTGTTATTTTTCTCGCCCCACTCTTTGATGTATTTCTCGTTGAACCACTTGTCGTATGCGGGGACGAAGTGCACCCACTGGAGAATTTTTAAAGTCTTCTTCGCGGCGGCGCCGTGAGACCGCCCAGGCAAAATCAAAGGCGCGCCCAGCCCGGCAGTGAACGCCCCAGCTGCAGCCGTTTTGATGAAATCGCGTCGGGTGAATCGTTTTTGCCATTGCCATGCCTCCTTTTGTCGGAACGTTCTCACTCGAAGATTAGCGCATCGCGAATCTGGCTAAACGCCACCAGGTGGCCACGGTATTTCACCTCCGAAACATAATAGTGCTAGTACGACGTCAATTTCAAATTCGGCTCTTCGTCCGTTCGAACGGATCCGATTTTAAAAACTAAAGCTCCGCTTGTTCGTTCAACCGACATGGCTCCAGGCGTGATAGGAGCTGCGCACCAATGGGCCGGACTCGACGTGACGAAAGCCCAATTGGTCGGCCGCCACTTTGAACTGCTGAAACTCTTCCGGCGTTACGTAGCGTTCGACTTTGAGCTGGCGATCAGACGGCTGCAGATATTGGCCGATGGTGACGATGTCGACGTCGTTGTTCCGCAAATCTCGCAGCGTGGTCATGATTTCTTCGGCGGTCTCGCCGACGCCGACCATGAAGCCGGATTTCGTCAGCATCCCGCTGCGCAGCTTTTTCGCTTCTTTTAAGATATTCAGCGAGCACTCGTAAGTATGGCCCGGGCGGACTTTGCCGTAAAGGCGCGGCACGGTTTCGATATTGTGATTGCAGAATTTCGATGCCTGAATTGACCACCGTCTTCGAGCGCTTGCAAGTTGCCCGTCGAAGTCGGGAATGAGCAGCTCCACGCGGATGCCAGGGTTCGAGCGACTTGATCCAGAAAACCGTCTTGGCGAAATGCGCCGCGCCGCCGTCGGGAAGATCGTCGCGATTGACCGAAGTGACGACGATGTGATCGAAGCCGAGATCTTTGACGACGAGGCCGACGTTGCGCGGCTCTTCGGGGTCGAGCGCGAGCGGCTTGCCCTTATCGATGGCACAAAAACGGCAGCCGCGCGTGCAAGTGTCGCCGAGAATCAAAAACGTCGCTGTCTTGTTGCCCCAGCACTCACCGATGTTCGGGCAGCGCGCCTCTTCGCAAACCGTGTGCAGGTTTTTCTCGCGCATGAGCTGTTTGAGGCGAAGGTAGTTGGGATTACCCGGCGCTTTGACTTTGATCCAGTCGGGATGTCGGCGCGGCATGGTCGTTCACAGTGCAGACGTTCGAGGATCGTGATCCTCCATCCTCGATTCTTCCATTCTCGGCCTTTTCCACGTGTGAGTAGCCAAACACTTCAGCAAAGTGGTGGAGAAACCGATTTCGAATACGCTCGATGCTCTGCTCCATGTCGAGCTCTTGTCTCATGGAAGTCACCTCGGCCCAAGCCAGACCGCATGGAATGATGCGTTTAAAATAACTCAGATCCGGGTTCACGTTCAGCGCTAAGCCGTGAAGGTGATACTCCGGCGCACCGCGACGCCGATGGCGGCGATTTTCTTGTCGCCAATCCAAATGCCGGTGAAGGGCGGACGGCGCGCGCCGGCAAGTCGAAATCTTCAAAGGTGCGAATGGCGGATAATTCCGAGGTTCCTCACGTAACGATGCACGTCCTTGCGCAGCTTGGAGCGCAAATCGATGATCGGATAAGCGACCAGCTGCCCCGGTCCGTGATATGTCACATCGCCGCCGCGGCTGGTGCAAATGACCGGAACTTCTTCTGGCGCGAGCACATTCGATTCCTTACCGCCGCGACCGAGAGTGTAAACATGAGGATGTTCGACGAAGAGCAGAATGTCGGCCGAGGCCTCGCGCTGCTTGGATTCGACGAGCCGTTCTTGCAACTCAAGCGCGGCGAAGATATTCCATGCGGCCGAGGTTTCTGTGAAGAAGCATGATAGTCGCTTTGTTAATTTCTATCGCCCATCCCAAGTGGATTCAAGCTCATCGCAACATGGCGGCGATTTGACAGTAAAGCGTGGGCGACAGCTACAGTCGGCGAAAATTTATCGGGAGATCTTTCCCATGCCGCAAGCGTCCTTCAATCCACCCTGGTTCGTGCGCAAAGATCTCGACGGCTTTTTCGGTCTGATGATCGACAACCTGATTCAGCTGATTCTGATCGTCAGTTTTTGCCGCGAGCTGATTCATCTGCTCGGACGACTTACATCTTTCGGCAGGATTCTTCCCGGCGCGGCGATTCTCGATTCTGGTCGGCAATTTCTTTTACGCCTGGCAGGCGCGCCGACTGGCGCGCGAACCGGACGCGAAGACGTCACCGCGCTGCCGTACGGCATCAACACGGTCGAGCCTCTTCGCTTTTGTTTTCTTTTCATCATGCTGCCGATTTATCTCGAGACCAAAGATCCCATCTGGGCTTGAAGGTCGGCTTGGTCGCCTGTTTTTCAAATGGCGTTATCTGAAATCTTCGGCGCCTTTATCGCCGAGAGCGTGCGCCGTGTCACGCCGCGCGCGGCGTTGCTCTCCGCATTGTCCGGCATCGCGATTACTTTCATCGCCATGGATTTTACCTTCAAGATTTTCGCCCGGCCGCTGGTCGCGCTGGTGCCGATGGCGATTAATCTTTGTCGCCTACTTCTCCCATCAGAAATTGCCGCTCGGTTTGCCCGGCGGCATGGTCGCCATCGCCGTCGGTACTTTGCTAGGCTGGACGCTGCGGCACGATGAACTCCGGTGCAATCACCACCAGCCATTCGATCGCTCTGCCGATTTCGGCGGCGCGCTTTGGGCAAGCGCTCACGGATCCGGCGTTTCTCAATTATTTCTCGGTGATTCTCCCCATGGGAATTTTCAATGTCGTCGGCTTCACTGCAGAACATCGAGAGCGCCGAGGCGGCCGGCGATCGCTTTCAGCACGTTCCCATCCCTGATGGCAAACGGCATCGGTTCGGTGGTCGCGGCGCTGTTCGGCAGTGTTTTCCGACGACGATCTACATCGGTCATCCGGGCTGGAAGCGGCTCGGCGCGCGCTCCGGTTATTCCTGGCTTTGAACGGCATCTTGATTAGTGTTTCTCTGTCTCACAGGCACGATCCAAACCGTGCTCGGCTTGATTCCGCTCGAAGCGGGCATCGGCATTCTGCTTTACATTGGTATCATTATCGTCGCTCAGGCGTTTCAAGAAACGCCGAAAGAGCATGCGCCGGCGGTCGCCCTCGGCATTGTCCCGGCGTTGGCGGGCGTGGGGCTTGTTGATGGTTGAGACGGGTCTTCGGGCTGCGGGAAAATCGCTCTTCCAAGTCGGCTTAGCGAAGCTTTGATAGCGCAAGTCTGGCGATTCACGGCATGATTTCCCTGGAGCGCGGCTTTATCTTTACTTCGATGATTCTCGCGGCGATCGGCGTGGCGTTGATCGAGCGCAAGTTCGCGCGCGCCGGAGCGTGGGCGCTGGCGGCCGCGCTGCTTTCGGCCGTTGGCATTATTCACGCCTATGATCTCGCTGACGGTGGGATTACGAGCCGTTTCGGGCTGATGGCGGCGCCGGATTTTTTATCAAGTTATCTGCTTTTGGCACTGTTGTTTTTCGCTGTTGGCTTCTGGGTAAAAAATGGTACGCCGTAAACTTAATAGCGATTTAAGAGCGAGTGACCACCGCTGCGGGCACGTATTCCCGCCCATTGACTTCGGTGAGATCCCAACCGGCGCTATCGTAGGCGAGCCTAGCAATGCCGCATGGGTCGAGGTGAAACGTCCGATATTCGTTGAGGTGGGTGCCGGTGACGCGGCAAACGATACCCAAGATTGGAAAGTTGTGGCTGACGATGACGATCCGCTCCGCCTCGGCGTGGCGCTGCACGATCTGATTGAGTCCATCCCATGCGCGCTCGGCGACGTCGGCAAGTCTCGCCGCCGGGTACGCAAATCTCGGCGGGTTCGCTGCGCCAGCGCAGAAAATCTCCATAGGTCGATTTGATTTCGTTGAAAGTCAGCCCTTCCAGCTCGCCGTGATCCAGCTCCGCGCACGGCATCGTCGATCAATACTGGTAAATTGTGCGGGCGGCTGATGCGCTCGGCGGTCTGCGCGCGCGCTGAAGACCGCTGGAATAGACAGCGTCGACCCCTTCGTTGCTCAGCCGCTCGGCAATCTGTTCGGCCTGGCGGATGCCGACTTCACTGAGGTTGCGATCGCTCGAGCCCTGGCAGCGGCCCTGAAGATTCCAGTCCGTCGCGCCGTGGCGCACCAAGATGATTTGCACTTCCTGGTGTCTCCGGCTTAAGCGCGCTTAACTTTCTTCGAGAAAAGAATTATTGACCTTGACTTGCGCTTTGGCTTTCAGGCTTTCGAGAAATTTGACCAGGCTCGTTGGCGCCCTTCGGCCAGAGCTTGTTTCATCAAAGCGTCTTTTTCCTTTTCGAATTGCTCCATGTTGGCGGCCTGGCTATCTTTGAAATCAAGCACGTAGACGGCGTCTTTCTGCGTGTAGAGCTTTTCCGGAACGGGTTTTTGCGCCGACAGCGCGATCGGTCCCCCTTTGAGCTCAGCCAGATCGCCGATCTTTGGCAATTGCGCCGCACTGCGCTGAAACAAGCCGGTTTCCTCGACTTTCAAACCATTCGCTTGGGCGAGCTTGGCAATATCTTTTCTTTTTCAGTTGCTCGAGCAGGCTGTTGCCCTTTTGCAGAGCCAATTCATAGGCCTTTGATTCTATGAGCCCTTTTTCGATTTGTCCGCGCACGCTGTCGAGCGGCGGAATCGCCGGCTCCCTGTCTCTGCTTTTATGCGCAGCATGTAATAAGCGTTTCTTCCTTCGATGAGCGGGCTGGTCTCTTTCGCGCTCAATGCAAAAGCGTGTTTTATAGAATTCCTGATTGTCGCCGATTTCCGGTAAAGTCTCGCCGCTGGCAAGCCAATTCGTCACCGTGAGCTTAGCACCACTGTCTTGCGCCAACCTTGGCGAAGTCGACCCCGGCGAGCGCTTTTTCGCGGTCGCGATCGGAGACCTTGGCGGCTTCGCGTTTGGCTTTCTCGGCTTTCAACGTCTTGGTAATTTCTGCGCTCGCTTCTTTGAGGCTCTGGGTTTTTTCTTCCTTGAAATCTTCTACTTTGAAGATCTGAAGGCCCGCCGGCGTTTCTGATACGGATCACTGACGGCGCCCTTTTCAGGGCTAAAGATTGCCTTTTCGATCGGCGGCGGCAATTGACCCGCAGCCACCCAGCCGACGGTCGCCGCCTTTCTCGGCGCTCGGATCATTGGATTCCAGTTTGGCCAATTGGCTAAAGTCTTTGCCGCCACGCGCTTCTTTGACGATGCCGTCGGCGCGCGCTTGAGCGGCCTTTTTCTGATTGGCATCAGTGCCGAGGTGGGAGGGAATCGAAATGTAGCGCACTTTCGCTTCTTTGGGGTTATGAAATTTATCCTCACGATGGCTTTGGTAGTAATCCTCGATTTCCTTCTCGCTCACCTGACTGGACGAGAGTGAATTGCTCGAAGGGATAGCTGAGGTATTCGAGCTGGATTTCTTTAGCGGCTCTTTGAGCGATTCCTTGTTACGCTCGTAATATTTATTGATGTCGTCCTCGGTGAGTCTGACTTCTGATGAAGTCAGATCGCTGATCGGCAGCTTGATGTAATTCAAATTGATTTTTCCTGGTCGATACGATAACGATCGCGCACTTCGGCTTCGGTCACATGGACGGCGTCAAGGATGATGCTGTAAAGACGCTGGATCGTCAGTTGGTCGCGCTGGTCGGCTTCGAACTGCGCGGGCAAAATTTGATTGGCCTGAAGAATTTGCAAATAGCGCTCTTTGATTAAAACGGCCGCCCACCTGAAATTCCGGCGCTTGGGTAATATTCCACGCGAGATCGTCGTCGGTCGCCGTAAGTCCAGAGACTATGAGCCTCCTGCAGCACGAGCTTTTTCTGGATCAGTTCCTCGAGCAGATTGCCTTTGAGGTTCAGGCCTTTGATCATTTCCAGGCGTGAGCGAGCCCTTGAGCATTTGGCGATAGCGCTCCACGGCCCGTTCATAGGCTAGGGCAGAATTCGCGCTGGCTGATCGTCTCGCCAGTTGATTTGGGCCACTTCGGTGTTCGTTGGATCTAGTCTGTAACTTGCCGGCGCCGTAGAAGACGACGAAAGCTCAAAATAATCAGACCTAAAAAGAAGATAATGATCCAGTTTCTTTTACGCTTGCGTAAAAAATCGAGCATTTTAACTTGTAACCTTTCGAAAAAAGATGCGGTAAAAAACGGCCCAATTAGTGATAAAAATGCCTCTGCGTATTGCAACCTGCCAAGCGTGAGTAAAACGATTTTTCTTTAAGTTTTTCATTATCTTGCTAGATTCAGGGGAATCTGTTATTTTCTCGATGCTTTAGTTCGCTTTTTCGTGCACAAGAAGGAGTTTTCTGATGTGGGGTAGCCTCATCGGCGTCTTTTCTAACGATCTCGCGATCGATCTCGGGACCGCCAACACCCTGATTTACGTCAAGAGTCGAAGGCATCGTTTGCAACGAGCCGTCCGGTCGTCGCGGTGCAACAGACGCAAGCGAGCGGGGCGGCAAGAACGTGCTTGCGGTCGGGCGCGGAAGCCAAGCGCATGCTGGGCCGCACTCCCGGCAGCATCGTCGCCATCCGGCCGTTAAAGGACGGCGTTATCGCTGATTTTGAAATCACCGAGGCGATGCTGCGCTACTTCATCCAGAAGGTGCACAACCGCACGCACGCTGGTCCGGCCGCGCATCATCATCTGCGTGCCGTTCGGCATCACCGAAGTCGAGAAGCGCGCGGTGCGCGAGTCGGCCGAGTCGGCGGCGCGCGCGAAGTCTACCTGATCGAGGAGCCGATGGCGGCGGCGATCGGCGCCGGGCTGCCGATCACCGAGCCGACCGGCAACATGATCGTCGATATCGGCGGCGGCACCACCGAGGTCGCGGTGATCTCGCTCTGCGGGCATCGTCTTCTCAAGCTCGGTGCGGGTCGGCGGCGACAAGATGGACGAAGCGATCGTCCAGTACATCAAGCGCAAGTACAATCTGCTCGTCGGCGAACGCACCGCCGAGCTGATCAAGATCACCATCGGCTCGGCGTATCCGGGCGACGAGGTCCAGACGATGGAGATCAAGGGCCGCGATCTGGTCGCCGGCGTGCCCAAGACGGTCGATGATCTACCGACGAGGAGATTCGCGACTCGCTGCTCGAGCCGATCAACCAGATCGTCGAAGCGGTGCGGCATCGCTCTCGAGCGCACGCCGCCCGAGCTGGCTTCCGACATCGTCGACCAGCGGCATCGTGCTCGCCGGCGGCGGCGCGCTGCTGCGCAATCTCGACATCCTGCTGCGCGAGGAGACCGGCCTGCCGGTGATGATGGCGGACGATCCGCTGACGCGCCGTGGTGATGGGCGCCGGCAAGGCTTTGGACGAGATTTCGCTGCTCAGAGAGGTCGCGGTTCACTAGACCGAGGTCCGCATGCATTCTGATTGTTGGAGGCAATCAGAGCCTTCCATGCTCGCTTTTCTTCGTAAGAATCAAGTTCCCGCTGAGCGCTTGTTTCTGTCTCCTTCTGTCGATTTACATTTGATCGCGGGCGCGCTGCGGCAGTTGAAGAATGAGCCGCTCGGCGCTCTGTTGATGTGGATCATGCGGCCGCTGCAAATCGCTTCCCAGGGAGCGGTTAGTTGGATACCGATTTTCGGGAAAATTACGACACGCTCGCGGGATTCCAGAATCTGAAAATGAGAGGCTGCGCAAACGCATCCAAAACCTCGAGATCGAAAGACAGAAACTCTTAGAGGCCGAAGCGACCAATCGATCGTCTGCAGAGCAACTGCTCGATTTCCGCAGATCATCTGATACCGCCCGAGTGCAGATCACCGCGACGATCATCGCCAACAGCGCCAGCGAGTTGGTTTCAAAGTTGTCAGATCGACAAAGGCAGCGCCGACGGTGTGCGCAAAGGGATGGCGGTGGTGACGCCGCTCGGTAGTCGTCGGCCAGGTCGTTGCCTGTCACGCGCAGCGGCGAAGGTCCTTTGTTGACCGATCCCAACAGCGGCATCGATGTGTCGTCCAGCGGACCCGCAGTCGGGGCATCGTTTCCGGATCTCTAGAGAACGGGATAGTTTTGAAATACATGAAACGGAGCGAAGACGTTCAAGAAGGCGATCGGCTGATTACTTCACGGAATGGACGGCGTATTTCCCAAAGGCTCAATGGTTGGCACCGTGATCAAGGTGCTTAAAACAGCACGATTGGACTGTTCCAGTTCGTCGAGAGTGCTGCCGGCGGTGCAAGCCGCCGCGCACCGAGAACGTTCTCGTGGTTACCACGGACGGCGGCGCGGTAAAAAACTAACCCACCAGCCGCCAACCATAGCCATTTCTCCCGGCATGCGGTTGTTCTTGATCTTTTTCTACCTGGCAATTTTCGTGCTCTTGCTGCAAACAACCCTGCTTCATTTGTACCGCATCGGCCCGTTCGTTCCTGATTTGACGCGCATCGTGCTGTGCGTCTATTGAGGCTTGTATCATCCGACCGTCGGGGCGCCGCCCTGGGCGCCTTTCTGTTAGGCTACTCGATCGACATCGTCTCGAGCCGGATCATGGTCTCAATGCCTTTGCCATGTCACTTGGTCTTTTTAGCGGTATGTCTTGAGCTCGCGCGCGATCTGGCTGCAAAATCCGCTGGTAAGCGTCGTTCGTCGTGCTGCTCGGCGTCGCTCGTTAAGGGCGCGTGGCTTTGGTGCTGGTTGTCAGCGGTTTTCGTGAGCATCGAAGGCTTTCTGGATCGGCGCGGGTTGGTATATAATCAAGGAAGCTCTCATCGGCTGGCGCTGCTCGCTCCGGTAGTGTTTCGCGCTCTTACGACGCGGCGAGAGCTACATCAAGCAAATTTCGCGCGCCGGCTCAATAATCGGGGACGATGTTGGCACTTGGCGATATCAACAAGCAAGACGGCGCGCACTGAGCTGCGCCGGCGCGTCGCGTCTGCTCTACGTCATTCTGACTCATGTGCTTTCTGGCACTCGTCAGCTCGGCTGGTGTTTCTCCAAATCATTCAAGGCGAGCGCTACACGTTTTTATCGGAGAATAACCGCATACGCATCAAGCGAGTGCCGGGCACGCGCGGCATGGTCTCGACCGCCGAGGCCGACTTGCTGATCGACAGCCGGCCGTCTTTCGATCTCACTCTTCGTTGCCGGAGGATAGCGAAGCGCCGGAGAATACGCCTGCGTCTGCTGGCGCGCTACTGGCGTGATGAAAGCGAACTTCTCAAAACTTTCCAGGACGAATAAAGGCCGAGCGGCGTTCGATGAGATGTGATCGGGGCCGCGATGTCGACTGGTCAACGGTCGTCGCGGTGGAAACCCATCAGCTCGATTTGCCGGGCGTGACGCTGCTGCGCCCGGCCGCGCCGCAGCTATGCCGGACGAGCCCAATGGCAGCCCGTGCTCGGCTATTATGGGTGAAATCGATCAAAAGCAGCTCAAGATCCTCAAAGAGCAGGGATACGTCATCGGCGATGAAATTGGCCAGTACGGACTCGAGCGGCGCTGGGAAGAACGTGCTGCGCGGCCAAAGCGGTGGCCAACAAGTCGAAGTCGACGCCCTCGGCCGGCGCGTGCGAGTGCTGCACGAGGTCAGCCGACGTGCCAGGCTACACGGTTCATCTGACTCTTGGATCGCCAACTTGCAGCTCAACCGCCTACGAAGCGCTCAACGGCAAACAGGGGCACCATCGTTGCGCTGCGATGTTCATAACGGCGCCATACTTGCGCTGGCCAGCACTCCGGCGTTCGATCCGAACGCTTTTGCCCGCGGCATCAAATCCGAAGAATGGCGCGCCTCGATTAAAGACCAGCTTGCGCCCGCTCAACAATCGCGCGACTCAAGGTCAATATCCGCCGGGCTCGACTTTCAAGATCATCATGGCCATCGCCTGGCCTCGAAGAAGGCGTCATTCAGCCGGAAGCTTCCATTTACGATCCCGGCTTTTATACTTTCGGCAATCGCAGCTTCCGCGATTGGAAACAAGGCGGTCACGGCATCGGTCGAATTTACACAAAGCGATCGTCGAGTCCTGCGACACCTATTTCTATCAGCTCGGTCCGAAGCTCGGCGTCGACCGCATCGCCAAGTGGGCGCGCGCTTTTGGTCTTGGGAGAAAAAGCCGGCAGTCGTCTTGGACGACGAAAGGGCGGCACGATTCCCGATACGCGAATGGAAAAAGGAAACGATTTCGTCAACCCTGGTATCCGGGCGAAACGGTTTCCGTGGCCATCGGCCAGGGCTATGTCACGGTGACGCCGCTGCAGCTCGCCAATATGATGGCCGCCGTGGCCAACGGCGGCAACGCTTTATCGTCCGCGCACTTGTCAGCAAAGTCGAATCGGTGGACGGCGCGACGGTGCGGAATATGGACCGGAGCTAATACGCACCATCGAGATTGAAACCGGACACCTCGAAGCGCGGTTCACGCAACGCGCTCGCCGATGTCGTCAATGGCGCCGGCACCGGCGGTATGGCGCGCTCAGATCCGATTGTTCGAGATCGCCGGCAAAACCGGCACGGCGCAGGTGGTCGAGATGAAGGGCGGCTATGTTAAGACGCGAACAACTGGCCTATTTCAGCCGCGACCACGCCTGGTTTGTTGCCTACGCGCCGGTGGAAGATCCCCAAATCGCCATCGCCGTGCTGATCGAACATGGCGGCCATGGCGGCGATGCTGCGGCGCCGATGGCGAAAAAAGTCTTTGAAAAATTCATCGAGTATGCAAAAACAAAGACCAGACAAGTCAGCAAGTCCGGGTCGGACGGAGAAACTCGTGCAGATTGACCGCCGCCTGATTTCGCATCTCGACTGGACTCTGCTTCTTGCTGTCGCTGGCGTTCGTCGCCATCGGCGTCGTGACGATTTACAGCGCCAACTATGACATGCGCTGAAGGCCACGCCGGCGCGCTTACCGATGCGCCAAGCTGACTTGGCTGGGACTCGGACTGATCGCCATGGTGGCGCGCCATGAGTTTCGATTATCACTATATCGATCGACTCGCTTATCCGTTTTATGGCGCCATGCTGGTTGCTGCTTGATTCTGGTCATCGATCGTCGGCCATTCCGGCGGCGGCTCGCAGCGTTGGATCAATCTCGGTTTCTTTCGACTGCAACCGTCCGGAGCCGGCCAAGCTCGCCATCGTGCTCGTGATGGCGAAATATTTTCAAACCGACGAGCCGCCCAGAGGCTATTACCTGCGCGATCTATGGGTGCCCTTCGCGCTGGTTGCACCGTTGGTGCTCTCTGACGCTGGTCCAGCCTGATCTCGGTCACGGCGATCATTCTCGGCGTGGTTTTCATCAGCATGATCTTGATGGGCGGTCTGCGGCTGCGCTCGTTTGCTTACCTAGTCGGCGCCGGGCTTGGCATTTCTTGCCGATCGCTTGGCAGTTTCTTAAAGCCTACCAGCGTAACCGCATCTTGACGTTTCTCGATCCCGATCGCGATCCGCTCGGCGCCGGCTATCACGTTATTCAATCGCAGATCGCCATCGGCTCGGGCAAGCTTTTCGGCAAAGGCTTCATGCACGGCACGCAGAACCGGCTCGACTTTCTGCCGGCGCAGCATACCGATTTTATCTTCGCGGTGTTTTCCGAAGAGTGGGGATTTGGTCGGCTGCGCGATTTTGCTGTTGCTCTACTTCGTCATGATCGCTTACTGTCTCCGGCTTGGTTCAGCGGGCCAAGGACCGCTTCGGCGCGCTGTTGGTATTCGGCATGATCGCCATCATTTTTTCGGCATGTGGTTATCAACGTCGCCATGGTCGTCGGGTGTCATGCCAGTGGTCGGCGTGCCGCTGCCGATGGTGAGCTATGGCGGCTCGGCGCTGGCGTCCATGATGTTCGCAGTCGGCGTCATGATGAACGTCAGCATGCGCCGGTATATGTTCTGATGGGTAATGGAGTGTTGGAGTAATGCGAGTGTTCCGGAGATCGTCACCGTCACTCTCCATTACTTCAACACTCCATATACTCACAGCTCTTCTCAGCATGGTTTACTCCAGCGCTTTGTTGATCGCTGCGACTAGTTTTGCTTTTGGCACGGCGCCGACGATTTGTTCCTTTGACAGCGCCGCCTTTGAGGATGATCAGATTCGGAATACCGCGGATGCCGTAGCGCGAGGCGGTGGCCGGGTGGTCATCGACATTGAGCTTGGTAACCTTCAATTTGCCGTCGTACTCGCCGGCGATTTCTTCGACGATCGGCGCGATGGATTTACACGGGCCGCACCAGGGCGCCCAGAAATCGACTAGCACCGGTACCGTTGAATTTAACACTTCGGCTTCGAAATTATTGTCGCCCACCTCGGTGATCTTTGCCATAACTCAGGACCTCCTTATAATGTGGTTAGAAATTTAAGCAGCGTGCGTACGCCGAAACCGGTGCCGCCCTTAGGGCAAAGGGCGTTGTCGCTTTCGGCGAACGCCGGCCCGGCGATATCCAAATGCGCCCACGGCAATATCGCCGACAAATTCTTGCAGGATCAATGCCGCTGTGATCGCGCCGCCATGGGAGCCGCCGATGTTTTTCATGTCGGCGACGCTGCTTTTGATCAGCTCTTTGTACTCCTTTGACCAGCGGCAGTTGCCAGAGTTTTCGCCGGCTTCCCTGGCTGCAACGCATGCAGCGTGTCCGCGAGCGGCTGGTGGTTGCTGAAAATGCCCCCGACTTGGGTGCCCAGCGCGACCATGCAAGCGCCGGTTAAAGTGGCCAGGTTGACCATGTAGTCCGGCTTTTGTTCGGCCGCCAAGCGCCAACGCGTCGGCCAAGATCAATCGGCCCTTCGGCATCGGTGTTCAGCACTTCAATGGTCTTGCCGTTCCTGATAGCGAATCACGTCGCCCGGCTTTCTGCGCGTTGTCGTCCGGGCAGATTATCCGTTGTCGGTACGTAACCGGTGACCTCGATGTCGAGTCGCGAGCTTGGGCAGACAGCTCATCGTGGCGATCACGGCGGCGCCGCCAGCCATGTCGAGTTTCATGGTCTCCATCGACTTCGACGGCTTGAGCGACAAAGCCGCCGGAGTCGAAAGTGATACCCTTGCCGATCAACGCGACTTTCTTTCGGCTTGCCGCGCAGGCTGGTAATGAATTTTAATAAAGCGCGGTTCTTCCATGGCTGCCGCGGTTCACCGCCAACAGGCCGGCCAGATTTCATCGACTTCGATCTTTCTCTTGTCCCAAACTTCCACAGACAATCCGCGGCCACGGCAATGATGCTTGCGCCTGTTCGCCGAGAAACGGGCGGTGGTGACCGACGGCGGTTCATTGACCAGATCGCGCGCGAGAAAGACTCCGGCTGACGACGATCTGCGCGATTTCGATCGATGCTGCATCAATGCCGCGGTCGGCCGTAAGCCTGAGCTAAACAGAGTGAAGGACTTGAGCTCGGCCGGCGGCTCGTGAGTTCGAGCGATATTTGTTGAACTGATAGGCTGGCAAGCAGCGCGCCTTCGACCAATGCGCCCGCCGGCTGTTGTCGAATCTTTGTCGGGCGAAAACAAGATTGCGATCTCTTCGGCGCCGAGCGCGGCGGCTTCCCTGCGCGCTCGCGCGCCAGTCTTGCGCCAGGTGTCGCCGGTGATTTCCGCTCCGCCGCCGAGGCCGATCAATAGCAACTTGGGCGGCCGGCAACAGTCCCGGCCGTTTGATAAATCAACGTGCGCGCCTTCGGCGCCGGTGAATTTACTTTCTCGCATGCGTCCGCGCAGATTGCCCCTGAGACGGCGGTCCAAGGCGCGGATCAGCCGGATCGTCCGAGTTTCTTTTCGCGCACCGGGATGACGAGCAGATCGGTCTTGATCCGCTCGGCGTTGCTGTCACGAACCTTGATTTCCTATCTGGCTCTCTCGATCATGTCCTTTGCGCGGATCAGCGTTCATGAATTCGTTGCGAGTGTCCTGGCGCGTGCGAAAGGCGCCGAGCAAGCTGCTGGTGATCACGTAGGAGTTCTGCTTTTCGACGCCGCGCATGCGCATGCACAGATGCTCCGCCTCGATGACCACGGCCACGCCCAGGGCGTCCAGCTTTTCCATGATGATGGTGGCGATTTGATTGGTCATGCGCTCCTGCACTTGCAGGCGCCGCGCGTAGATGTCCACGAGTCGGGCCAGTTTTGAGATGCCGACGATTTTGTGATGCGGGATATAAGCGACGTGGGCCTTGCCAAAAACGGCAGCAAGTGGTGCTCGCAAAGCGAGTAAAAATCGATGTCCTTCTGCACGATCATCTCTTCATAATCTTCCGTGAAGAGCGCATCGTTGATCACTTTCGCCGGGTCCATGTCGTAACCGCGGGTCAAAAGGTCAGCGCCTGAGCGACGCGCTGCGGCGTCCTCAGCAATCCTTCGCGGTTCGGGTCTTCACCGATCGCTTGTAGTATTTGGCGAATTTGTTCTTCCATTGGTTGCTCCATCGGGGTGCGGCGCTTCAACGCGCTCGCGGCGAGGCCGGCTCTATCAGAGGCAAAGTTTAAAAAGCTAACATTTAGCTCAATAGGACGGTCAAACCGAGCGGCGAACCGAGAGCTTTACAGTCGTTGCAACAACCAGTTGGGCGTAAAGCGCAGCACGTAGGCATTGAGCAAGCGTCATGTAGTCGGCAATCAAAAGAATGCCGACGATGATCAAGAGAACGCCTACCGACCACATGGATGGTTTGAATATAATGGCGCAGCCGTTGTGAAAACTGAAAGAACGAATCGATCGCCAGCGCGCTCAAGAAAAACGGCAGAGCCAGGCCAGCCGCATAGCTTGTCAGCAACAGCGTGCCGCGGCCGACTTCACCGGCGGTGCTTGCCAGAGCCAAGCGTGGCTCCCGAGGATCGGTCCTACGCAAGGTGTCCAAGCCACGGCGAAAGTGATGCCGACTAAGAACGGAGCCGAGATAGCCCGCCGGGTTTGTCGCTTGAGATTGAACTGTAAGTATCGATCGAGCACAGCGATCTTGAATAGGCCGACGAGATAGAGCCCAACCAGCAGGATAAACACGCCGCCGAGTCTGCGAATCGACGTTTCGATAATCCAGAAAGAGACTGCCGAGAAAACTCGCCGAAGCGCCGAGGGAAACAAAGACTAACGAAAAGCCGATAGATAAATGCCGCCGAGTTCAAAATCACGCGCCAGCTCGCAACTCGCGTGCGGGCTTGATCGCTGCGCATTTCATCGAGAGAAACACCCGACACAAACGAAAGATAAGATGGAATCAGGGGCAGGACACAGGGCGAGAGGAACGAGAAAACTACCGGCCGCGAAAGGCGACGAAAATGTTGACGTCGGTCATCGTCTTGCCGTCGAGTAAGATCTCTTGATGAGTTTGCTCGCGCCATTGCCATACCACTCCGCCGGTCCCCAACCGCGCGCCAATGCCTTCGCCCGTTCGGACCGATGAGGTAGGTCGCCGGCAATCCCCAAGCGCCATAGTCCTGCCCGACTTTCGCGTCAGGGTCCAGGACGATCGGAGTAGGTGATTTTCAGTTCCTTGACGAAGTCGACGGCGTCTTGTTTGCGGTCTTTCACCGCCACCGCTAAGACGACAAAGTTTTTGTGCTTGTATTCCTGGTACGACTTTCTCCATGGCCGGCATCTCTTTCACGGCACGGCACGCACCAACGTCGCCCAGAAATTTAACAGCACGACTTTGCCGCGGAAGTCCTTTAAAGAGATCTTTTTGCCGTCGGGCGTGGTCAGATTGATACTCCGGGGTCGGCGCGGTGTCCTTCATCGGCTGAAGAATCGGCACCGCTTTGTAGTCGACTTTCGTTTGGCTCGCATGCCGGAGCAAAACTCAGAACGATTGAGCTTCAAAAAGACAAACACGCGCAGGAAATCGCCGGTGATTTGCGTTTTCATACAGCGGTTTAACTCTAACCAACAGGCCGAGCCGACGCAATACTACGTCCTGACGCCGAACTTCAGGCGCCCGGCAAAGAGCAGCTGAAGCTGAAAAATCGTCTGCTGTTTAGATGCGGGATGGATTTAATTTCGTGGTCGAACGAATTGAATCTAACGACGGCCAAAAACACAAGGCCCTCCAAGTTGTCACTGGAGGGCTCTGTGTATTAGGCAACCAGAACGGTTACCTTGTTGCCTGAGAGTCAGGAGGGTTTAAATCACCACCACAACCCCACAACTCCGTATTTACTTCTTTTTCTTTTTGGCTTTCTTCTTGGCTTTCTTTTTAGCAGCCATAAGCACCTCCTTTTAGGATTCCACGGGCGGGCTTTTCGATTGACAGGCGTTGAAAATTGACTCAGGCAAGAGAAACGAAACTAAAACCCTCCCATATTTTGTAGGTGATCCAATTATTAGGACACAACAGATTGTATGTCAAGAAAAAAATATCATTTTACAAAATATTTTGACGCGTGCGCTGAAACTTTGCCGACGAGCAATTCAAACTGTGATCAAGCAATGACGGCGAACTAAGAGATAGCGATTAACAGCAGAGCGTTTTATTGCGACGTTTGATGTCAAGGATCAAAAAGCATGTTGAGGAAAATTTTTGGGCGTCTAAGCGAGGGGCGATCAGAATCGCAGCTGCACAGTCAAAGCACAGTGGCGCGGAGATTACCGCGCGAACGCTCCGACTTCACTCAATCCGTAGCGCCTTGATCATTTGGGGCAAGTGGGCGGGGATGCAGGCGGCGAGCTTTTTGCCGCAATAGGCGCTGCGGGCGCGCTCCGATGGCGCGGATAAACCCATCGCGGGAGTAAATGCGCGGCGGCGGCACGAGATAGGCGGCGCTGATGACCACGAGGCAGGTGATCTATCGGAAGGAGGTTTAGGGCTTTGCCAAGAACTGTGCGCTCGACCATACCGCAAGTGGTAATGATACGACGGCTTGTCGTCAAGGTCTGGGGTAGCAGGGTTTGTCAGGGAAAGCATTCTGCGTGGGGTGCTATCGCGGAGGCCGTGGCACGTGCACAATTCTTCCATCGATGATCCGCGCGAAAGCTTCGACCGGTTGAGCTCCCGTCAGAGGCCGTCCGTTGATGAAAAAGCCGGCGTGCCAGTGACTCCAAGACGCGTACCCTCGTCAATATCTTTTGTAATGCGGTTTTGTGCACGCCGCCTAGGAGGCAATCGTCAAACTTTTTGACATCGATCCCGGCTTGCGCGGCATAGCGCTTCAAATCATCGGGAGCCAATTTAGGCGACTCGGTAAAGAGCGTGTCGTAATAGTCCCAAAACTTTCCCTGATCGTTCGCGCAACGCGCCGCCTCGGCGGCCCGCCGCGCCTGGGGATGGATACTTTCAAGCGGAAAGTCACGCGATACACGAGTTTGACTTTGCCTGCATATTTCTCAAGTAATTGCATTAAGGTCGGGTGTGCTCGCTTGCAGAACGGGCATTCAAAAGTCAGAAAATTCGACTATTGTAACTGGAGAGTTCGCCGGTCCTCTAAAAGGTGCTCCGTCCACAGATACTTCGACCCGCGCCGCCGCCGGCGGCTTTAAGGTTGTCTACTATCTTGGCTTGTGAGCGGAGAGATGTGAGAAACTCTTCGCGCTTAGCCGCCAACTTTTGGTTTTGTAGAAAAGCTCTCGATCTGCTCCCGAACCTGAGCCTGCTCTCCTTTGATCTGCGCTTTCTTTTCCTGATAGAATTTTTCGATCTCCTGTTCCGTGACCAGGCCGACTTTCGAGGTGATCTCAGCATCCAGTAAAGCCGGCACCGTGAGCTTGCGTTTGGCTGCTTCCTTCCAAAAGCTTGTCATTGATCAGCGCATCGAGCTTCTGGCGTTTTAGGTTGTAAATCTGCTCTTCGAGCTTGCTTAGCTGGCCCGCGAGACTCTTCTCGACTTCTTCCGAAGTGATCGCGGCACCGTCCACCTCTGCCAGAGCATCGCTCACGCCGCGTGAGCGGCTGTTGGAAAGCTGGATCCCAGTAAGAAAAGTAACATCCAAAAAATCATCATTGGGAGAAGCGCTCCTTCGGTTCAAGCTTCTATGAAAGAAAAAAAGTTAGCTAGCACGCAAAAGTGTCAGGAATCCTTTTGAAGCGAAAAACGATCGTGACGGGTTTTAACGCGAACCTCGCTAATCGTAATCCGCGGTCCCCGGCCGCGCGCCCGAATAGTGAAGAAGCCCACTTGCCCGATCCGCTTCAAAGCACCGATGGCTTTCTAGGGCTGGCCACGATTCACACTGCTTCGGAGGCTGTCGCCCTCGCCAAAACGGGTCTTTTAATTTGCTGCACGAGGCGGTGCCTCCCTATCGTTTCTCTCCTGCATGACCACCAGAACTCCGTTTTCGCCCGCCGCCAGCCGGCCGGCATGGAAGGCCGCGGGCGCGTCGGCTGGAAAATCGCGGTGCAGCGCAGCGAAGAGTTCCCCGGCTTCAGGCTTTTCCTGGCTTAGCGCGGCGTAGGCTTCGGCGTAGCGGGCCAGTAGCGCCGGCGGGTCGGCCGGAGAGACCGGCGCCAGGATAGGCATGCGCATTCTTCCGGCCTTTCACGATTATGTCACCAACCGGACGAAACGCATGGCGCCGAGCACTGCGCGGCGGTCTCGCCGCTCACCGCTACATGGCTGCCGATATGTTTGTTCAGCCCCTCCACGCGGGAGGCGGTGTTGAGCGTATCGCCCAGCGCGCCGTATTTCAGCTTGCCGCGGGTGCCGATATTGCCGACCAGCGCCATGCCGGTATGCACGCCGATGCGGGTATGGCCCCAGTCGATGCCGCGCGCTGCCAAGCCCGGCACTGAAGCGCTGGCCCGCCTCGTCCATCGCCAGGCGGCGGCCACGGCGCGGTCAGCGTGGTCCGGCTGGTGCATCGGCGCACCGAACAGCACCACCAGGCCGTCGCCGATGAAGTCGTTCACCAGCCCGCCATTCTCCACCACTGCATCGGTCAGCACCGCCGAAATAGTCGCCCAGCAGCTCGGCCACGGTGGCGGCATCCAAGGTCTCGGCCGTGGTGGTGAAGCCGGCGATGTCGGTGAAGATAGGCGGTGATCTCGCGATGTTCGCCGCCGAAGCTGGGCAGTGTGTCGCCCTGCATCATCTGGCTGATGATGCGCGGGTCCAGGTAACTCTCGAAGCTGCGGCGCAGCTGGGTGCGTTCCCGCAACCCGACCGAGTGCATGACGAAGTTGCAACCTGCCGCGCTCAGCACCCAGGCCAGCGCCACCGGCACGCCGGGCAGTAACAGACCCGCGCCCGAGAACCCCCAAGCGGTGGCCCCGCCCACCAGGCCAAGGCCCAGCAGCAGCGCCACCAAGACCACCAGCACGCGCCAGACCAGCAGCGCTAACACTGCGCCGGCCATTGCCGCGGCCCAGATGGTGACATCGTCCATCAAGCGCGGCAGCGGCACCGGGTTGCGCGATTCGCCATTGGCTATGCGTATCAATTGGTCGGCGGTGTGCGCGTGCAGCGCAATCCCGACGAGCGGCCCCTCCCCGCCCCAGCCGGTACTGAACGGCGTAGCGAAACTGATCCTTGATGGAGAGCGCAGCGGTGCCGATCAGCACAATGCGTCCGCGCAGAGTTGCCGCCAGGTCCGGCCGGCCGATGATCTCGGAGAAGCTTATCTGGCGGAAACGTCGATAGCCGCCGCGATAGTCCAACAGCATCTGGTAGCCAGCGGCATCCACCTTTGGCGTAAGGGCCATAGGGCTGGTCGAGCAGCGGGATGCGTCCACGGCCCAGCGCCAGGTCGTTGTCCACAATGCGCAGCCGCTGCCCGGTGTATCGTTCGGCCAGGGCGACGCCCATCGCGGGCCAGTTGCGGTTAGTGCGTTCATCCGCAGCCAACAGCAGGGCCCGGCGCACCACGCCACCCGCATCCGTCACGTGGTCGGAGAGCACCTCGCGCCCGGTGCCGCGCAGCGCGGGCGGCGGCGGAACCCCGTCATTTCCTACATCCGGCAGCTTGAAGACCCAATACAGGCTTGTCGTGGGCACGCTGAATGGCTTGTAACTCCTGGTTGCCCGGCGCCATCGGCAAATCGCGGTACAAATCCACACCCACCGCCTTTCGGCCCACTGGCGAAAACGCGCCGCCAGCACGGCAGCAAGGTAGTTGTCGCGGATGGGGATAGTTCAAGCGGTTGATATCCGCCTTCTGTGGTGACCACCAGCACCACTCGGTCGCTTTGTTGCGACCCCGCGAAGAAAGTCACCAGAGTATCAAACGCCGAAAGCTCTAGGCTTTGTAGCCAGCCGGTTTCCCGCAGCGATAGCAGCAATCAACGCCACCAAGTTGGCTACCATCAGCGCCTTGACGAAACGCCGGCGCAACAGGGCGGCCAGCCAATGCCCGTGCGTGCTGGCGCGCCTTGCGCCGACTCTGACCGCGCCCCCATCAATGTCGCTTCAGCTTTCCGTTCCCGTTGACGATACATCCATCTTAGGGGCCTGCTTTGCCATCGCAATCCTGCTTCGTCCAGTCCCGGCGGGTTGCGCTCTGCCTGGTTAGGCCGGGGCTTGGCCGCGGACTGAGCCACGGTTTGGCACTATCGTGTTAACTGTCACACGCGACGATAAGTGTGGCAGGCAGCGCTAGCGCGCCATGGACGAACTCTCAAGCATAAAGGCAACCGAAACATTCCATCGGATTTGTCCGTGTCGGCTGAAATACATATCATCTTAATTCAGCCTCCAAAAGACAAACTCCCGAGACCACAGTCGCGTCGGCGCGGAACTTTCCAGTCGCCGTATGTTACCCAACCACGATGACAAACTATATGTAATGTCGCACAGCCTTCGCGCTCGCATTATCGAGCGAGGCCTCTGAGACGTTCACGCTTATGCGTCGGTTATAATGGAAGGAGTAGAAGCTAAAAATTGAATGGCGAATCAACGAAGATTGCCTAATGGAATTCAGAACGCGACGTTCGGGCGGGTCGCACGTCGTTCGGAGTTATTGTGGCGGCGGCTTTTAGTTGTCTACTATCTTTGGCCTGCGACCATTCGCTCCTGGAGGGCAGGTTGGTGGAGCGTTTTCCCGGTCCTACGGCTATCGATGAGTGACTAGCGCCGGCGAACGCCGGCGTTAATCACTACAAGCGATCTATTCGTTGGTCGATGGTAGGCCAACCTGTTTCAGGAGCGCCGTACGCTCATTGCGGAGCTCTTGGTTTTGAGGCGCAGCGTCAATTAGATCGGAGATCGACTTCCAAAGCATCGAATACCAGAGACCTGCCTGCGCGTAGACAAAAGGTAGCTCCTTGTCCGATGCTTTAGCCAGCTTCGTCTTGACATCTTCCTGCAGATCGACCCGCTCGATGGCCCCGCCAGCCAGGATGTCTTTCGAGCGCCGATCGGCATCGGGCACCACCGCAACAAACCACCTATACGCTGCACCTGGCGCGAGGCGAACATTATAGTCGGCTAATCCGAACCCGCTGAATTCCCGGCTTGGTAGGGCAGGAAGCTGCGTTTCCGAGGATGGGTTTGACCTGAGGATCCATCAGAGTAACGTTCAATCGGCAGGAGGTTGGGTTGGAAATGAACCAGTAGAGCGGAGGCTGCTCGCTGGTCGTAAATGCGCTGTGATCCGGCGCCAAGACGGACAGGACAAAGACATTTTGGCCACCGCCTCGTTGTGCCGCCGCCTATGCGTCCCCCGGAGCTCCGCGCGAAGGAGGGTTGTACCGGCATGTTGGCATCCGCTGCAATAGCAGAAACCGCGTGCTAAGCACAAGAACCGCAATTGAAGACCAAACCATCGGTTTTAGGTACTTCATGTTCGTTCTCCTTAAATAAGCAGCTAGTAAGCAAGTGTTACGCCAACCTCACAGCCATTGAGCGAGTTGAACTATCGTGACACTCCCATGCCACTATGACACTCGATTTTTAAAGCGTCAGCAGTTTTGAAGAGGTCTGTAATGCACTGTCCGGGTACATACACGGAACCGGTTCTCGCCGTCAACTTGCATTTACACCGGCGCGGCATCAGCTTCGACCGCTGACCATTACCGTCTTCGGATCGTCGTATATCTGATCGATCACCACCTTCCGCTTCTGCCCTTTACGTTGGGTTCTCCGACTTTTTTCGGTCCGAACTGGAGATCGAGATAAGACCGAGGGTTCGCGGAAATCAGAACTGGGATCCAAACACCGACGGTCAATGGAGATCATACGCCGACCCCCACGGCGAGAAACGTATCGCTAGAGCCAATTATTGATCATTAAAAAAGGCGACCAAAATCCCGGATGTTCATAGCGCGGATTGTTGATTAACTTTGGCTGGCAGCGCGCTGTAGCGCGACGGCCCTAGAAATGGAGGAATCTTTTAAGCTCCCGGTAAAAAATCTATGACGAGGTCCACTGCAGCTTCATCATTGATGCTCCACAGGGTAGCCAGGGCGCTCCTGGCACCCGGGCTTTGATCGCCACGCCTCGTGCCAGTCCCAACGCCGCCCGGTCATCTCCTGCGGCGGTGTCGCAAGCGCTCAAGGCGAGCAGCTCTAAAGGATCGTCGCGGAATCGGGACACGCCGATCATCTGATTGAGGCGATCCAACGATACTTCATGCATCGAAAGTGAGAGAGAAAAGCATTGTCGACGTCGTTGCCAAACTCACCGTGCGAGAGGCGACACGTGGACGATGCTAAACTGCTCTTCCTTCAGCTCCTTTTCAAAATTGGCCGTGAGGGAAACTGCGGCGGTCGACAAGATTCTTGCTTCCCAAAAAGAGTGTGCAGCTCTTGAAGCTCCGCTGGTACATTAACATTCGGCAACGCCGGAAATCCCTGAACGCAGCTTCCGTCACGCCAACGGCCAAGACCTTCATGCCCTCCCGTTTGATCGGCCGCGGATCGGTGAGATTCATGCTGGGGTAATGCCCAGCGCATGTTGGCGATCAGAATTGTTTGCCATCGTGCAGGGCTGCCATCAGGTTGTACGCAGCGCTCCGTCCGGAACGAAGATTAGGGTATCAATGGCAAACGCTGCCAAGTCCGGCTCTATGGGACGGATCAACCAGTCATAGAGTTTTTGAGCGTGAGGGAGATACTCTCGTGTTGTCCGTTTCTCCAGCTTGCGCCGGAACTCCCGCACCTCTTGCGTAATAGTCTCCATTCCTACCGGAACCGAAACTTGCTTCAGCCCGGTTGGCAAGCCGATCAGCAATTCTGTTCGATCCGGCAAAAGGATCGGATCAAATGATTACAGTTGTCTTGGCCACAACGTCGAGCTTGGTAACCTTAGACAAAGCTGTGTCCACGCAATCGTCGCGAAAATAGTCCCGCAACTCGGCCGCCTTGAATAACTCCACCGTGTCGCGCGCTTCAATCAAGTATGGAGCAACCTGGTTCGGATCCCGCAGTGCCTGTCCGCGTTGTAGAGCAGATCCACCAACTCGAAGTACAGCGGTCCCATCGTTTCACGGAATGACGTTTATGGAGGCTCCGTAGCTAGCTGACAGCTCGGGTCGTATCGACTGAAGCGAACGCACCGCGCGCCGGTATGCTCCAATAGCATCGTCGATGTTTCCTTGTTTCGTGAGCAGACGTCGGTTTGCCATTCCCAGCGATACAGAGACCTCGGGAGCATTTATTTGCTGGGCTGCGAACGTGGCACGACGTCAGCTGCAAAGCCCGTCATACCTGCGTTCGTCTTCGTACAGCTTACCGAGATAGCTCCCAGCGTAGGATGACGTTCGCCGATCTCCTATACTATCACTGATCGTACCCGCTTCAGTAAAGTCTGGTGCGCAAGCGGTAACAAGGAGTCCTTCAAGTCTGGAAGTCTTGACCGAAGATCATCGTAGGCCAACCCGATAGTGATCAAGCCGGAAGCTTTGTCGTGTGACGGTTCCAACGCGCGAATTCATCCAACGCATTGTCGAGGAGCGCGCTTGGCTTCGCTTATATTGCTTATTTTGCATCGATGCTGTGGCTGCATTGATCAGCGCTTTTCCGGCCAGTACACGGTTATTGCGGGACTTCTCGCGAGGGCGGCGCTCTCGTTATACGCAGCAATCGCTTCGGGGTATTTTTGCGCGGTTAGCAGGTTTCCGAAATTGTCGAGGATCGTTGCCGAAAGATCCTGATTGTTCAGTTCACTTAGCGATTCGAAGCCTCCTCGGTCAGATTTTTGAGGGCTGCGTCCTCGGGACCGGTGGCAATGCAAGAGATTTCCGAGCGCACCGAGCACGGAGGCTACTTGTGTACGATCGCCGGCTTTTTCGGCCCAGGCTCAGAGCTACATCAAGATTCTTCCGGCTTCCTTGTATCTACCCAGCGCTTGATTGGCCTGTAGAGGTAAACCAGCGCTTCGGACTGCCGCCGGATTTCGCCTCCGCGCTCGTATAACTGAGCAGCTTCTGTCCAGCTCCAAAGCAGACTGTTCAAAGTCACCTCGTTGAAAGCAATTCCAGGCCGATCTCTTATTTGGCGATCTGCGGGCGAGACTTCCTGGCAGCGAGTAATGGGGTCAAAAATCGGCAACAGCACAAAAATAAGAGCCCCAGCAAAAGAAAGCGAGAATGCTTAACACGCATATCTTTTTCTCCGCTACCTACCGAAAAACTCTAGAGCGAACTGTAGATGAAACCCGTGGTCTTGGAGAGAATTCTCAGGATTCACAACTTTTCTCAGTCGATAGCCATAGTACATTTCGAACGATGGCCGGATTGGAATAGGCCGTAAAAAGGAAAGCGCCCAACGGACGCCCCAGCCTACGCTCGAGATATCGCCTTAGGATCAGGGGTTTTTAGGTTCACAAGCCACCCCTTCCGTAGTCAATGAACGGGGCCAATTCCAGATAATCAGCCCAGCTCGTATTACTGATGACGGGCAGACGAATCTCGAAGGAGGCCAAAGCGCTGCCTTGTCTCTCAGCATCGTGTTCTCCCGGTATCCTCGCACACTATAGCGCCCTCCCATGGAAACCTGCTCGAGGGACAGAAGGGGAGAATCAGCGTATTGGAACTGCGACCTGAAATATCCCATAGCTATCCAACAATCCAACATTCTTAACCCATGGATTCTGACCGAGAGCTTGGAACCATTGCCCAAAACGTTGAACGAATTGAAATTGGCCTAGCCACGCAGAAGAAAATCCCGTCCGGGTAAACCATTGTGATTAACGGTCGCTCCCAACGCGTTCAGCCCGGACGAAAAACGCGATCGTGCAGCGAAAACTTGAGACTGCGTACGATAGACAAATTCCTGGGCGGTGCGCAGAGCGGCTACCACGGAGCGGCCGTGCTGAGCACCGGGCTCGAAAGAGAAGTCCTCCCCAAGAGCTTCGTCTGGAGCCAGAGGCGCTCGCCGGTAGAAGCTCAGAGCCAAATCGCTGTTGAGCGTCCGATAGACAGGCTGTCTCAACGTAAAGGTGTAAATATCCGATTTGCTATCGACGTTCAGCGGCTCGAACGGCTGCTCGATCACGGACAATGTATTTCTGCGATACTCGTAACTCAGAGCCGTGTCGTAGGCGTTGAACGGGAAAGAATACTTGAAATCGAGCAACGGATTGAGACCCTGCGATCGTCGCCGTATTGGCCAAAAAACGACATCTCCATTGCCGGTGAGGTTTTCGTGCACAAGGTTACCAGCCCGGCGGTTCTCGCCCACTGAGGGTGACTGGTAATTGTTGTATTCCGTAATGAGCCTGTAGGGCGTCCGCTCTTCGACGCGCACGTCCAAAATGCCCTCACCGGGCTTTAGCCCCGGCTTCAGCTCGGCGTTCAGCCGCTGGATGCGCGAGTCATCGAGCAGGAGTTGCAAGCGCCGCTGCAATGCATTGACGTTCAGCGGCGGGCCGGCATCCAGTAAAAGATCTTTTTGGAAATAACTGTCGCGAAAACCACCGGTTTCCTTCCACGTCAGCAGCGCTAACTGACCCTCGATGATCTGATAAGTCAGCACACCTTCGGTCACTGTTTGATCTGGCAGGATCGCACCGGAATTGACGTAGCCGTTGTTGACATAGAGGAGGGTTCAGGGCCACTCGAAGCGCCTCCAGATCCTCCGATGTGAGTTCCGGTTCTTATAGGGATCGGTGACTTTGGCCAAGTCTTCAGGCGAAAATACCGTGCTGCCGACAACTCTGATCTCGCGGACAAAGGCGCGCAATCCTGGGAATGGCGTCGCTTGTGGCGGAATGGGAGTAGGAGGTAGCAGTGTCCCTGGCGGTTGTGCGGGAGCTTCAAATTGCTTGGGCACGGCGGTGGTTCCAGCCGAGCGTCCGGTTGGATCCGATCTGAGAAGCTAGAACCAGCGCATCGGAACAACCTGAGCACCGGCTGATGAGCAGATTACAAAGAACGACGAGCGCAATGACCGAATGACTTTCATCGTCGATGTGAATTCGTTACAGCAATACTCTCGGCAGCGCTCACGCTCCGGCTTTAAAGCGTGTCGAAACGGGCCGAGGTAAACGTGGAGGATCTAAGGTTTTCGTGCCGGGCTCGGAACGGCAAGAGAAAAGGCAAATACCGCGGCTCCGCGATCAATTTGTCTGCCGGGCGAGAATAATCGTCTATGAACATTTACTGTTCGGCAGCAAAGTATACCGATCCAAACGTCGATCCCTCTGACCCAAGAAGACTCAAATCGGAAAACTGATTGTAACCGGCTCCTTTGTCCCCGTTACGGCCGTATTCGCATCGTTTGCTACATAGAGCGGGCTCGGTAACAGATCTCCCGGCTGGGGAGGGAGACCGTCGCGCCCACCAACCACTAGACTGCTGGTCTTTCCTCCGGCGAATCTCGCTGCGCACTGATGCCCGCAGAAGCTCCGTGGCCCGAAGCGGCGTTGACGGTAATGAGTAACGCTGCCAACATTGGTAAACGTTGCCTCAATATTGATCGTTCCCGAGGTGCTCAGAGCCGAGGAGGCGTCGACAATTCCGTGTGAGCGAGGTCGGTACTCGTCCCGCCGCTGTTCACCAGAAAGACATCCCCCGTGATGTTGATATTGCCCCCGTGACCACCGATACGGCCCTGGCCGGGGATCTGGCTCTCATCCAGAACGATGAGCTTCGAATCGATCGCAATGAAGCCGCCAGTTCCCTGCTCCGCCCCGGGCACTCGTCGTAACCTGGCTGTCGGTCGAGATGCACCAACGACCCGGTGGTGGTGATGGAGATTATTGCCCCCGTCGGCCAGGGTCGGCTCAGCCGCCGTCACACTGGCTGTTTTGACTCTGAAACGTGGGCGTACTGATGTTTATGTCGCCGGCTAGTCGCCGTGGCGGTCTCCAGCTGCTCTGAGCTGAAAGCGGTTTTCCACATTACCGAGCTGGACGAGCTAGCAATACGTAACTGA
>ERZ1370068.3235-contig-2352_pt1 | contig 56870 bp, 80 predicted proteins | sample MGYA00561227_ERZ1370068 | MGnify/ENA primary metagenome ERZ1370068 (study PRJEB38410, sample SAMEA6850437) | metagenome | study: Metagenomic assessment of the ecological functions of the soil: analysis of the soil microbiota associated with the... | reverse complement strand
TTGTACTTCGTTCGGTGCGTATTGCTGGGGAAAAAATTGCTGCCGCGGACGTCAACGGCGACGGAATATTGGATGTGGTTGTCGGCGCAGCTGGTGGGCACTGGGCCCTTGGCGGCACCCTTGCGGTCATGATCAACACGGGCAACGGTAATTTCGCCGCGCCGGTCATTTACGATGCAGCTCTGGCGGGCGTTTCGGTTCGACCGCCGTGGCGCTGGCCGATCTCGATAACGACGGCGACGTCGATCTAATCGGAGGCGGATTGTACAGCGTTCGGTTCGATCGACAACGGGCGGCAACGATCCGGCGAAATAATGGAAGCGGTACGCTGGCTCGGCCGAAATAATCCTGTTTGCCTACCCCAACTTCGTTCCGATGCCAAAGAGAGTTACGACCGGTTTCATCAACGGTGACGGTTTTGCGGATATTGTTGCCGCGGTTCCCTCGGGCAGGGCGATCGAGGGTTTTGTCGTCAGTCAACAGCAATGGTTCCGGCGGCTTCAATACGCCGGTTTATTACGAAGCGTCGCAGCAGACATTCGACGTCGCCGTTGTTGACCTCGACAATGACGGTGACGGTGACGTCATTACGCTCGCAAACTCCTCAGCGGCGAGTCACCGTTCATAAAAATCTTGGCAATGGTTCATTCCCAGTGCTGACGCGATATGAGGTCGCATCGCTTTCCGATGCGGTTGAAAGTGCTGACATCGATAATGACGGCGATATCGACATCTGTGGTGAACGGCGAGCTGGACATCGCTTCGAACGATCCTCTCGTAAAGATTCTGAAGAATAACGGTAACGGCACGTTCGCTCCCGCCGATTGATTACACACCGACGCGAAATTTCGCCGACATGAAGCTGCGGGATATCAATGGCGACGGTTTTGTCGGATCTGATCTTCGCGCCGGACGCGAACTATCCTCCATATCATTTTGGTGCGGCGTTGAATCTAGGCAACGGAACATTCGCCCCCACCGTTGTGACGGAGATGTTTCTCCTGCGGTGACGGGACGCATCGACGCTGCCGACCTCGATGGCGATGGCGACCTCGACATTGTGCTGACCGAAGAAGAAACCTGTCAGCGAACCGACGCTCACATCTTTATTTTCCGGAATGACGGAAACCAGAACTTCTGTTCGAATGCCCGATATCGTCCTAACCGGTTTATTGCCTCACGGCGCGAGCTCTGGCGGATGTAACCGGCGATGGCAACGATCGACATTATAACTGTGCTTTCAACGGGTATGGGCGTGTTTCCGGGAACGGAAACCTCACGTTCGCAGCTCCGATCATCAGATGCCACCGCGCCGCTACAAGTTCAAGATGGCGCGATTTCAATCCAGCGACGGTTTGCTCGATGTCGGGATGATATTGCAGCAGGATGCCTTCGGCACGGAATTGATTGCGACGGCTCTGGGCAATGGTAACGGAACCTTTCAAGCGGTAAGAACGCAGACCGGCTCGAGTGTTTTGGAAAATCTTCGGATCAGCGACGATCTCGGAACCTGGTGACCTGAACGGCGACGGAACGCCGGATCTCTGGTATTTAACTATGCATCGAATGATGTGTCGGTCTTTCTCAGCAAATCCGGACGGCAGCTTGCGCCCGCATCAGCGGTACGGCATCGGCAACACGCCCCAGTCTTGGAACACTGGCTGACTTTGACGGTGACGGCCGAATCGATATTGCGGCAGCAATCGGGCTTCCTCGAGCGGGCTTCACAATGCGATCGTGATCCTTCGTAATGCTGGGACGCCTCGCGCCGACACCGACTACCGTAATCGCCAAGCGCCACACCAACAGCAGCACCGACCGCTACCGCAACTCCAACGCCGACGGCTGCGCACCTTCGGCTACAGTTACACCTTCGGTGACGCAACAACGCCTACCGCTACGCCCAGGGTCACTCCCAGGCTGCGCCCAGCGCCCCACCCGCGCCCGTGATGGAGATAGTGATCGGTTGTAGCCGGGGGCGTCGACCCCGGCGCGTCCACACGCTGCAACGCGGCGACACCCGCCACGCCAGGCAGGCTCTGCCGTTGGCTGCAACGCAATAGATCGGTAAAATTCATTGACGCGGGTTCTCAAATAAACCAAATCATTCACTCAACCGAAATTCGATCCATGAGAACCAAACCTCCTGCGCAATCCGTCATCTTCAATTCGCGTTTCTTAATCGGTCTATGCGTTTTCCTGTTTGCCGTTTTTCTGCTCGCCTTAGGCGAGTTCGCCACGGCCAACCCGTCCGGACTCGGCCCTGGGTTCTCGAACGCGTCTGCTCAATCAAACCTGGCAAGCCAAACGCCAAACGCCACGCAACGAGAAAAACTCAAATCCGGCTTCGGAGAAATCCAGTCTTCTCGGAACGATGCGCCGCGTCCTCTGGGCGAGCAATGTGCGACTCTCCGCGGCCCGATTCTGATCCTGTCCGAGTCCTCAGACATCGCTTTTGTCGATACCGTCCCCGCCGCATTCAACAGTCAGGCTGACGAATTCCTTATAAGCTGGGACCAACTCGATTGGCACAAACTGGGCTGTAGATGATCAGCGTCTCTCGGTTGATGGCACGCTTCTTGGTGAAAACAATCCGATTATAGAGGGGACCGATACCTTTATCGAACCAGCCGTCGCCTATAATGCTGATACCGATCAGTACTTCATCACCTGGCGGTTCCAAGGGACCGATCCGGGCTCGCAGGGCTTCAATAACGCTTTCGGCCGGCTCGTGGATAGCTCTGGTAATCCGGCTGGAGATGTGGTTCATGTCTCCAACGCTGGTCTCGAGCAGACGCTGGTATTTAACTCTGTCACTGGCGAGTTCGTCCACCATGCACGGGACTTCGACGGGCGGCGGAACTCCCGGGAATCTACCTCCGGCGGATCGCTGGCGATGGCACACCGCTCGCGTCGCCGACACCGATCACCACCGCCGGAGCGCCCGCTCCAGCAGGTGAAGTCGGAGTGAATACAACCACTGGCGACTATCTCTCGACCTGGCGAGATCAAGTGGACGAAGATCTCAAGGGCCGACTCCTGGATAGCGACGGCATGCCGCTGACGGATCCGTTTGTCATCAGTGACGTCTTTCCCGGCTCTGCGCTCGCCTCGAGTGTGGCCTACGACGCAGCAGCGGACCAGTATCTGGTCGTGTTCACCGATTTTAACTCCCCACAACCGCTCTTTGGGCAGTTTGTTAGCGCCTCCGGCGAACCAATAGGACCCTTGATACCGATAGTCGAGCAGAGCGGAGCTGGTTCCGCCGCGTTGGCGTTCGATCCCATCAACGAGGTTTACCTGGTCAGGTGGACCGATCCGAATTCCAGTACTGTTTGGGTGCAGCTCCTGTCTTCTGATGGACTCCTGCTCGGCGAAGCAGTGAACGTTTTTGCCGGCACAGTCCAGTTTCCAGCTCGCGGCTCGGTAGTCACCAACAAGAACGAAGGTGGCTTCCTGGTCACCGGCGTGCAAACCACCGACCAAGGGAACCAGCAAGCGGTCGCTCGTTTTGTTGACGTGCTTAGTGTGTGCTCGCCCAGTCCAACACCAACACCGAGTGCAACGCCAACTCTCACCCTACTGTGACTCCCACGCCGATTCCTAGTCCTACAGCTACACCCATGACACTCAACGGCTAACGCCAAGTCCTACTCCTAGCCACCGCGCCACCGCCGCAGCTGCGCCGACGGCCTACGTCCCGTCGACCCAAGCCGCATCCCTGACGCCAGCGATCGGTCCGAGCCCGTGATGGGTCTACCAATCGGGTGCCCACGGCGTCTCCGGAAGCGGCGGACGCCGCCGCACTCAAAACGTCGCCGTCGTTCCACCCGCACGGAAGCTGCATCCAGCAGGGCTAGCTCGAAAAAGCGACGCGACGACACCCAAGAAATAACAAAAATGCACGCAAAATTTGTTGACGCGCGTTCTTAAATAGAACCAAGTTCATCGGCACATCCGAAATTCGAGCTATGAAAACAAAGTCCAGTCCGCGAGCCGCGTTTCTTAATCTACGCTTCCTAATTGGTCTCCTTGTCTCTCTAACCTGCGGCCTTGTGACGCTTCTCACCCTGGCGGACTCCTCCAGCCGCGCACCTGGCGACCAAGCTGACCACATTGGCTCATCAATCCGCGATGAGTTTACCCCCGGCGGCGGCCAATCCGCTCTCCACAGTCGCGTTGAAGGCCGGACGTTCGCGCGAGTTACACCTGAAGGAGTAATCACTGAGAACCTCCTCGCCTCGCCGGTTAAATCTGTCGCTCGGGCGACACCTGAACGGTTGTCGTTGGCACCACTGGGAAACACGCTCTGGCAGGTCGACGACGAGAACGCCATCGCGGATGGCGTCGCCATCGACGCCAATGATGTGTGGGGCGCATGGACTCTTCAGGGTGCCCGGCTGGGCGCGTACCCGATTGGCGGCGATGGCACACCCGATTTTGAGTTTTCCTCCTTCGGTAGCGGCAACTCAGGAGTCGCTTCTGCCAAGGAGCCGATCGCATGGCCTATCATGGAGTCGAATGCTGCGGGAAACGACTTCCGAGATGCATGGCTTCACGTCCACAAGTGGCGGCATACCGGACTGGTCGTTTCCGTTTCCTGTCAGACCGATCCGAATCTGCCGGCCAGCTCCAAGAAGGTCGCTGTCTCGCGTGACGGTTCGACCATCGCCGCCGTGGTCAGCGATTCGAGCTAGCACACAGACTTCAACGCTCTACGTCTTTGAGGCTGACACCGGCGAGATTAGATCGAGCCGGACGGATGCTCTTCGGATGAATGCTGTCGATTTGACCGACGACGGCTCGGTCGCACTCGTCACGGAGGATAATCTCGCAGTCCTGGTCGATACCAGCAATGGTAACACGTTATTCAGCGTCGCCGGCTCCGGCGCCGGTAACATCTTTTACCGGATCTCGGGCGATGGAAACGTGTTTGTCACTGATGGCTTCAACCTCGATGTCTACAAGTTTGACGGGACCACCTACCAGCGAGTGATTCACTTCAGTCAGGCCAATAACTGGTTCGGTGGAGCGTCCATCGTCTCGCGCGACGGCTCTACCGTGGGTTCGTTTGCCGGGAATTTCACGAACTGGCTCTCGGGCGAGGTCTTCTTGTTCGATGTCGCCAGTGCCCAGATGATCGGTTCCTACCCAGTATCCGGCACCGGCTCGTTTCAAGGCACGCCGGTTGGCGCGGAATCTAACGACAACGGCACAGTGATGGCTTTCGCTTCCTGGGGTACCGAGTTCCATGATTGGCCGGAAGTAATGGTGTTCAATCGCAACGTGGACCTGATCGGTCAGATCGACTTTCCCGGCTCGGCTTTCGGTGTTGACGTTTCGACTGACGGACAATACGTGGCAGGCAGCGCAAAGGCCGTCCACGCTAATCAATTCGGCAGTGGCGGACGCATCGAGCTGATCCAGTTACAGCCTCAGCCAACTCCAACTCCTACTCCTACGGCTACAGCTACGCCCACAGTTACACCTACACCCACGGTTACACCTACTCCTGCGCCTACGGTAACGCCTACGCCAACACCGACGCCAACGGCACGCCAAGACCTACGCCATTGCCAAGGCTTCGCCCCACCCCGCATCCTCGGCCGACGCCGTAGCGGATACGTGAACTGCGTTGCCCAGCTGCAGGGCGTCTGTGTCAGATCGCCGCTCCCAGTGAGAGGTGATTTGTGATTAATTGTAGCTGGGGTCGTCGACCCCGGCTGAGCGCGCGATGACCACACGGATCTGCCGCGGTCAGCGCCACGCGGCTACAGCAAGCAAATGCTCGTTGTAGCCGCGAATACTGATCTCGGCCCGAGCACAGATGAAACGGGTGGCACACGCGTCTCGCGTGTCAACGCCAGTCCGGCTCGGACCGAGCGCGTCTGCGCGATCGCGGCCAGTTTCGCTGGATTTGCGGAGTCAAATGGAGGGGCGAGCTCCGCGAGCCTTAACACCACACGTTCGCTCAGCGTCGCAGAGCTCCGCCCTCCATGCTACCCTGAATCGTCCTCCCATTCGTCATCGTCCTCGTAATCGAAAACTGCGATCGAATAATCAGGTGAGATGGAAAAAATCGTCAAAAAACAGAAAAGTGTTGACGCGTTTCCGGTATTTCGGCTACAAGCGAGGTCCTACACTTCAAATCAACTCCACCTCACCACTCCTCATGAAAAAGAAATCCACTTCGCAATCCGCGTTTTTAATCTGCGTGTTTTAATCGGCCTGTTCGTAGCGCTGACCGGCGTCTCTCTGCTCGCCTTAGGTCAGTTCGCCACGGCAGCGAACCCGTTCAGACTGGGTGTTGGCGCGTCCTCGCATGCGCGCACCTCACAAGCACAGCCGCAATATAAGGTTACCACCAGGTCCCAGTACATCGACCCGCTTGTCCCTCCGGGATTTGATTGTTCCAAGATTCACCAGCTGGGCATCGACAAGATGGAAAACTTCCGGGCCGGCGCGATCATGATTCACTGCGGCCTGGCAAAGGGGCGGCGAACCTGACAACAGGTTTGGCGGATTCCAGTGCGTTCTCGAAGCTTGTGCAAAACCTGACGGCGCCCCTGGTGTATGGCGGCACGGACGTGGACCTGGTTACCGGCGACTGAGAGCTTCTCCGCAACGTCACTCAGTCGGAGACATTCACTACGGCTAACCCGGATGACCCTAACGAGGTCGTGGTCGCCTACAACGACTCACGAGGCGCGCAACGCCAGTCCACTCGTCATCTCCGGCGTATCGGTCTCCACGATGGCGGCACCGACCTTCACCCGCGTCACCAACGCCAGCGGTCAAAGTCCCTTTGCCAATACCTTTGGCGATCCGGTTGTTCTGTACAACAAGCCAACCCAGACTTGGTTTACTGTCTGGCTCGATGGCAACGCGGGCTGCACCCTGGGCGGGTTTAAGTCCACCGATCCCTCGGACCCAAATAGCTGGACCCATTTCTGCGTTCACCCTAGCGGCGGCGACGACCGCGAGTCTGGCTGGGCAGACAACAACCCGAGCCTCTCCCTTCTTCGGGAACATGTATATTTCCTGGAACGACTTTAACGTGGGTGCGGGCGCCTTGGTCGTCAGTCGCTCCACTGACAACGGCAGCACGTGGAGCAGCGCGATAACGGTGGCCAACACTGGCACCTTCATCCGCAACACGCAGATCACGGGTGACATGTCTGGCAACGGGACCATCTACATCGCCGGTATGGACGAAGGCGGTGGTGGTTTCCCTCACAACGACACCAACCTGATCTACAAATCCACCGACGGCGGTGCCACCTGGAGCAACACCTACACCGGCACACCCTTCCCGGACCGGGCGTGACCTCTGCCGGGCTACTTCGCCGTGCATGTTTAACGATAATGCCATAGGGGCCTACTGGCGGCACGAGGGCTGGGGTGAGCCTGCTGCGTTCAACAATATCGTTCACCTGGTCTATGCCCAGCACGGCGCTGGCAGTGACCCTGGCGACGTCTTTTACATCCGTTCCACCGACGGTGGTGTCGACCTTTGGCACGCCGTTCAAGTTGAACACCGATGCCACGACCCGTCCTCAGTGGCAGCCTAACCTGTCGGTCAGCCCGACTGGGACGCTCCTGGCGACATGGTATGACGCGCGCGAAAGCGCGGACTGCGTCGTTGGTGACCCAGAACACGTCCGTGTTACAGGATGTGGTCGCGCAAGTCCAACGACAACGGCCAGAGCTGGCTACCTGACGATATGCTCTCGGACGTGGTCAGCCCGCTGCCAGCGCAACCTGATCCGGGCATCGTGTCGGTCTACGTGGGCGACTACGACTACGGCTCCGCGATAGCCACCAAGCACGTCACTTCATGGGCGGACGGGCGCGTGACCATCAGCGGCCAATCGCAGCAGGATGCCTTTACCGACAGGGATCTGGTTGGTTTTGCCGTGACCACCGCTGACCCCGCCTGCGGCAGCGTGGTTAAACACTGCAGCCGACGGACTTCATTATCAACCTGAGCGATCCGGTGGATCCGAGCCACTGTTCAGGCGAGCGATTTCACTGTTAACGGAACTCCGGCGGACACGGCTTACGTTATCGAACGGTAATCACCACCATGACCTTCAACTTCAATACGTCGCCCGTGCAGAACCAGGGCGAGCAGACGATGCATATTCCTGCCGGCGCCTTTAACCAGGCCTCCAATAACGACCCGGTCTTGGAATTCAACTGCACGTTCCGTTACGACTGCCACGCTAGCTGGCGGTGACCGACACGGTTCCACCGGACGGCGGCACCTTCGATCCGCCAGGGCCGGCCAGCTATACGTATGACATGAACTTCAACGAGCCTGTGGATCCAGCCTCAGTGCAGACCAGCGACCTGCACTTTAGCGGCGTCCCTGGTGCAGCGTGACAGCGGTCAACGTGATCAACGGCGACATGACGGCGGAGTTCACGATTCAAATCAACAGTATCTTCTCCGGCACACTAACGATAAACCTTCCCGCCGGGGCGATCACCGATCAGTTTGGCAATGCTAACGCGGCCTTCACGGGGAACTACGAATACGTGGGGACCGCCCCGAAGGGCTGCGGGTTGCTGGTTGGATCGGGGTTGACCCTGCGGTTGGCCCGGTAACACCTGGAGCGCGCAGCTGGCTACCAACACTGTTCAATACACGTTTGCTATCAGCCAGCCCGCCGCGAATGACTTCGCGCTGTTCGAGACGCACGATCCGTGGGGCTCTACCTTTATTAAGGACGCCATCACTGCTAACGGGCACACTTACACTGAGTTTACGCCAGCAGATTTGGCGACGGTTAACTTCAGCGATTATCGAGTAGTTATCTGTAACTGGGACGACACGACTGCCCCTGAGTTCATCACTCCTTACACGGCAGCTATTCCTGCGTTGGAAGCTTATGCTGGCGCAGGCGGCGTGGTGTGGGTGCAGGCGGCTATTCAAGGCTGCGACGACCATTCCCATGCCCTTCGGCGGCCAGGGAACCGGTTGCGACTTCAGCCCCAGCGACAACGTCGTTGATCCGGCCAGCCCAATGATGATCGGCATCCCTAATCCCATGGAGGGTAACTCTGCCAGTCACGTCTCATACACGGGCCTGCCGGGTCCCGCGCACACCGTGGTTATCAACCCCGACCAATAACCAGCCGGTGCTCTACGATCTGCAATTCGGCGGCACCTGCGGAGCAACACCGACTCCTACGCCAACGTACCGTCGGTCCTACACCAACACCGACAGTGTGCACACCAACGGCTACTCCGACAGTGACGCCAAGCGTGACGCCAACTGTTACACCGACCGCGGCCAACCGTCACGCCTACGCCTAGAGTGACACCGACACCGAGGCCGCGTCCGACGCCGCATGCCTCGGCCGACGCCGCCGTGAGGGTCTTACTCCCAGCGATCGGTGATTAGTGAGAAGTGATCAGTGAGGTTGGGAACTCGCGAGGCAACTCGCGAGTTCCTTGCTTTGGGGTGAAGAGCCGCGTGCAGGTAAAATGGAGGGGCGAGCTCTGCGAGCCCCTTCGCACTCGGCGTCGCAGAGCTCCGCCCTCCGTTGGCTGTATGCGCCCAGCAGAAGTTCGCGATGGCGAAGGCTGAACACCAAAAAGCGATGTGAGGACGCATCGCACCAGCACTTCGTGCAAAATCCATGGCAAACGGCTAGCCGCTATCCGCGAAACTTTGAAGTGCGCACGCGTCGCCGCGTCGCTTTCAGCCAGGACGTTGCTTTAGATAGCGTATACAATCCCAAAAGTCCCTCCCGAGTGCACGAAACAGATTCGCCATTTCGGCGCTGGACGTTTGCAAAAAAGAGCCAGAGTTTCGCCTTTTGAGCGTTTCAGCTCTTCAGGTATCATCCAAACGCCAATTAAATGAACAACCAATTCGTAAAGCTATATGATCCTTAAAACTTTATTCTCACTTGTATTCGCGGCCGCCGTTGTGGGCGTCGGCAGTCGTTTGGCAAATGCACCGCATACTTCGGCGACAATTGCTATTGAGGCTCCGGCAAGTAACTCCCACACCAACCCCGGCGCCTTTTTCTCAATCCTTTGCTTTTTCCGCCTGTTAACACCAACGCCAATGTCTCAATCGGAATTGACGAGGCGTGCGTGCAGATTTTGGACGGGCCATGCACTAACATGTGGACCTATGGCGGCACATATCCCGGGATAACAATTCGGAGACCAACCGGGCAGACGACTAACGTCACTTTTACTAACAACCTCGACCCAGCTGCCGGCGAGTTAACTGTGCATAACCACGGCAACCACTCTACTGCGGCGAACGATGGTCAGCCAGACAGCCTTCTTATCCCGACGGGAGGATCGCGCACCTATATCTACGATGGCCTTGAAGAGGCGGCAATCAGCGAGGTAAAATGCAGTTTTACCACGATCACCGCATGGATGTTACCGCTCGCAACGTATGGATGGGTCTCACCGGCATGCACATTGTCGATGACCCGGCCGATCCAGCAACGCTTCCCTCCGGTGCCTTCGATTTGCCTCTGGCAATCGCCGACAGGCAATTCGACGCAAACAACCAAATCCCATACGTGTTTGACCCTAATGGTGTAACTGGCGACAAGATCCTCGATCAACGGCGTTTACCAGCCATACCTCGAGGTAGGCGACCGCAAATATCGATTCCGCATCCTGGATGCGTCCAATGCTCGCACCTATTTCCTTGCACTGAGCACGGGGATTCATTCACACAAATCGGAACCGAGAGCGGCCTCTTGCCGGCACCGGTAGTGCGGACAGGGATGCGAATGGGGCCGGCAGAGCGCCTGGATGTCGTTGTCGATTTCGCCGGAAAACTAGGACAGAACCTCTATCTCACGGATGTGCTCACGGGTATGCCGTTGCTTGAGTTCCGTGTTACTGAGCACATCGTCGACGACAGCTCGATCCCGCCAACCCTCCGCCCCGTGCCAGATATCGGTGAGCCCACAGTAACGCGCAATTGGAGCTTTGATAAGACAGCGGGGCATTGGACGATCAACGGGCTAAGGTTCGATCCCAGCCGTATCGACGCCAAGCCAGCGCTGGGCACTACTGAGAAGTGGGCCTTCACAAATCCTACCAACCAAGCCCATACCGTGCACATTCACGACGTCTCTCAGCAGTGCATCAGTCGAAATGGGGCGGCATGTTATCCCTACGAAACGATGAAAGAGACCTGGTACTCGATCCCGGCGAAACACTCGAGCTCAAGCTTAAGTTCACCGATCACACTGGCATGTACATGCTCCACTGTCACATAGTTGAGCATGAGGACGACGGGATGATGACTCAATTTGAGGTGGTTCGTCCTGTTGCACCTCGGCCGCGCCCGACACCGCGACCACGGCCGACGCCGCGCCCTGCCGCGCGATAGCCCTGTGAAGACGGTTGTCGGGATTGGCGATTCGCTTCCGCAATCGTTGCAGCGATTTTTCTTGCGTCTCACTGAGGTGCCGGAGATTATGGTTGTTTTAACCCATATGACATTTGTGAAACGATCAAACACACGAGCGCAACTGACTTGTTGGCTGGCAATGCTCATCGCGGCGGCATTCTTGCCGGCAGTCGAATCAGGCGACAATCGCAGCGCCGACACGGCAGGAGAAAAGCGCGCTTTTCAAGCATCAGGATTGTCGATCAACACGGCCGTCAGGTGCCAAGGCGGCAGGCGGTTGGCTGGCAGCCAGGTTTTCGATGTGGCGGTAGGACCGTCAGGAAACAAGATACGCTTTGTCCCCGACACATTGAACATCTCCGGTGGGCGACACTGTGCGATGGACCTGGGGCAGCGACGACCACAGTGTTACCAGCGGCGCCTCTTGCACAGTTGATGGGCAGTTCTGTTCTCCTGATAACACGAACTGTGACGCTGGAGTTCTTTCTAATACAGGGTTCGTTTACGAACACACGTTTACGCAGGCCGGCACTTACTCTTACTTCTGCGCCTTGCACTGTTTTGCTGGAATGACTGGTGTGATCAATGTTAGGCCGCCCGGTCGGCCGCATCCAACTCCGCGGCCTCGCCCAAGTCCACACCCTCGCCCTGTCTTCGACCTGAGGACTGGTGATCGGTCACCAGTAATCGGCACGCCAAAGTGGAACGTGTGGACTAGAATCTAGCTGAGAAGCTCGAGCGGATTCCCGCGAGAAATGAGCCTCCCGCATTCGAGGATCAATACTTCCTGACAGATTTCGATCGCCTCAGCGGGATCATGAGTCACGTAGAGCATGGGGATACCGAATTCGTGATGCAACGAACGAAGCTGCTGGAGAATGCTTTTCTTTAAGCCGGCGTCCAAGGCAGTCAGCGGCTCGTCCAGGAGCAACAAACGTGGTGCAGACAGCAACGCACGGGCGATTACCATGCGTTGATTTTCACCGCGGAAAGAGACCGGACGTCGCGGCCGAGCAATGAGGTGATCTGCAGAAAGCTGATAACGTGGTCGAAAGAGAACGTGTCGCGCTTGGACTTGCCGTCGGTTCCGTAAAGTAGATTTCGGCGAACGGAAAGATGTGGAAAGAGCGAATCGTCCTGCGGAACATAGCCGATTCTTCTAAGCCGAATCGGCAGGGAATAACCGCGCGCAGTGTCATCGAACAACTGATCGTCGAGGCAGATCCTTGCCGTCTCCGGTCTGCGGAGACCTGCTATCACTTCGAGCAGCGACGTTTTACCCGACCCGGACGGTCCAAAATCCCGGTGCGCGCGTTGTGAAGGTCGGTGTTGACCTCGAGCGCGAACTGTTCCAGACGGAGCGATAACCGTCGAATTTCCAGCTTCATCGCAGAGCCGATCTTTTTCATTAGCGCTTCGCTTAACCAAACCGACCCGAACGCGATGATGACGCTCACGATGAGAAGCCGGTACGCACTGGCGTCATGTCCGAGCTGCACCGTTTCGAAAATCTCCAGCGAAAGCGTGGTCGTTCTTCCAGGAATGTTTCCCGCGACGATGATCGTGGCTCCAACTCGCCAACCGCTCGCGCAAAAGCGAGGACGATTCCAGCAATGATGCCGCGCGAAGCGAGTGGAAGCGTGATGGTAAAAAGACGCGAGCGTCGCCCGCGCCCAACGTTCTCGCGATCTGTTCAAAACGTTGATTGACGGTTTGGAATCCGACACGCGCGGGAACGCACCAGGAGCGGAAACGACATCACAGCAGCCGCAGCAACAACCGCGCGCCAGGTGAAGACGATGTCGAGCCCCAAATGTTCGTGCAGAAAACGACCGACTTCCGCGGCGGCGACTGCAGAATTTTAGAAGAAGCAATCCAGTGGCAACGGGCGGGAGCACCAGCGGCAATGTCACCAAAGTCTCAACCAAGACTTTTCCCGGCCAGCGATATCGGGCCAGCGGCCAGGCCACTGCCAGGCCAAATGGCAAGATGATCAAGCGTGCTCAAGCGCGCACGCGACCAGCGTGAAGCCAACAATCTGCCATTCAGCCGGCGTTGGCCACATGGCTAAAATCTCACGATAAACCCATACCGCTCGAATAGCTTTCGCGCGTTCTCCGATTCCAGATAGCGCAGAAAACCTTCCGCCGCGCCGTTGTTTTTGCCATCTTTAACGATGGCAACTGGATAGCGAATGACCGGGCCTTTTTCGATCGGAACGCTGAACGCGATCTTCACCTTTTTCGAAATGTTCGCGTCTGTCTTATAAACGAAACCTGCATCGACGTTGCCCGATTCCACTGCGGCAAGCGCGGCGCGCACGTTTTCCGTAGGCACCATTTTCGGTTCAAGTTTCTCCCACAGACCAATTCTGCTTAGATATTCCTTCGTATAAATGCCAGCGGGCACGGCGCGCGGATCGGCAATCGCGATTTTCTGTGTCTTATCGACGAAGCTGGTCCGGCGAAGCGATCGCAAGATTGCTGTCGTTAGGCACGATGATGACAAGTGAATTCGAAAGCAGATCCCGTCGCGACTCGGTCACGATCAGTCCCGCTTTTTGCACGTCATCCATTTTTGCTTCATCCGCCGAGAAAAAACGTTGGCCGGCGCGTGCTCTATAATCTGCCGGGCCAGCAGGCTGGAAGCGCCAAAATTAAATACAATTTTGTCGCTGCTCTGTTTTTCGTAGTTAACCGCAATCTCCTTCAACACATCGGTGAGACTTGCCGCTGCATAAACATTTATCTCGGCGCCATTGGCAGTGGGTAAAGCCAGCGCCGCCGCCAAAATGAAGATCGCTCCTGGAAATTTAGGCATTCTGCACTCTGTTCGTTTTGACGCCGCCGACAAGCAATTTCCCGCTCTCTATATTTTCGGCTCCAACATCCGCGGCCCCGACCGATTCCGAGAAAGCGCCCGACGCCGTAGCGTTAGGAGATTGATCAACGCTAGCTGGTGAACGGGTGTGTTATTAGCCTGACGTTACGATTGAAAACCAATGCCTGAAGGTGGATCGGCTTGTCCGCAAGACGATGACAGTAAATGGTCGCCGAAGGCGCAAATATCAGGTGGCAGGACCACGGCCTACATCTGCCAACGCGTTGAGGACAACGCGTTCCACCTTTGACCAGCGCTGCAAAGATCCAACGCTGTCAGTGCGTCGGTGTCGGATCCAGCTGGGTCGCGCGCTGGAAATGTTTCTCGGCCAGCTCAGTCATACCAAGGTCCTGGAGCCGGCGCCCAATCATCCAATGGAAAAGCGGATCATTGGGCGTGAACTGGTCGGCCTGCCTTTCATGAGCTACTGGCTTCGTCGACTTTACCTAACGACTGCTTCGCGCCGGCAAGCTCGTTATTCACCAATGCCAGACGCGGATTGCGCTGCACGGCATCGCTCCAGACCGAAATGGCTTCGTCCCTGCGGCCAAGCTGCCAGAGCGATTCGCCTTTTTCCTGGCGCGCTAGAATCAAGTCGTCCCGTTCTGTCAGAGCCTGATCCAGACTCGCCTGCGCCTGGTCGTAACGCCCCAGCCGATTCAAAATCGCGCCGCGATAATAGAGGCTTAAAGCCTTCCCTCTCGCTTTCTGATAAGCCGCAGCCTGGCCGAGCAACTGCACGGATTGTTCCGTGTTGCCCAGGAGATATTCAAACCATGCCAGCTTCGGCAGCGCTTCGCTGTTTACAAATAGCCCCAGCTTCGAAGCAGCCTGAAGATGTTCTTTTCCTGCGACGATGTTTTGCCGGTCAGCCGGGCTAAGCCAGCGAGCAGGATTGACCTCGGCGAGGGCGAGCTCGTCGGGCAGCTGAACTTTCTGAAACGCGCGGTTGCCGCAGAACCTCGTGATAGCGGATCCAGCCGCTGTGAGCATTCAATCCAATCCAGACACACGCGAAGGCTGCAAACGCCCAGCCTGCTTTCCGAATCTTTGCCTGCAGACTTCAAGTTGAAACGGTAAAAGGACAATTCCTTTGCCCGGAACAATCTCCACGTCTTCAGAGTGAGAAACGTCGTGACCGTGGCGCAACCGAGCGCCATCAGGAATGGGACCAGCGCGTAAACGCCGCGAACCGCCAGAAAACTTCCGAGAAATACGAGTACGCCAACGATTTCTTCCGGCCATGTCAGAGAATAACTTCTCTTAATTGCGTCTGATTTGGGAACCAGGATCGACGGCTTGCCGAAACCAAAATACAAGGCGTCGTTCGGACAAACGCTGACGCAATCCATGCATTTCATGCAACCCGGATCGACCACCATTCCGTACTGTTTCACTTCCGCGTGCACCAGAACGTTTGAAGTGCAGGTCGCGGTGCAGTGGCCGCATTGATTGCATGCGGGCGTGACGCGGATTTTGCCGGGCGACAACTTGTCGGCCAGCCCAAAAATCCGCCGTAAGGACAGGCGTAGGTGCAAAAGCCTTTTTGCCCCAGAAAGTAGACTGTCATGAAACCGCAGACGAAAAGAAACGGAATGGCCACCGCGACGGAGGGAAACGTCTGCCAAAAATTGGTGGTGACCAGATGATTGGTGAATTTGGGAATAAGCGGTTCGTGCGGGTGCCGAGAACAGTCGATAGACCACGGGCCAGACAAACATGTATAGCGCGCCAATGAGCGGCACATATACCAACAGCCGCGACCGAAACGGTTTCGGATGAAGCCCCATCTTCTTCAACAGCCATCCGCAGAAATCCTGCAGCGCGAGGATGTGACAGCCCCAGCCGCAGATGTATCGCCCGAAGATCAGAGTGGCCAGGATTGCCAGAGCTAAAAAGATGAATCCTGCGTTGATGAACCCGTTCTGCAGCGTGTACATCGTCTCCGAGGGCTCGATCGGCGAAACTGTCTTGCCCATGACGCTGCCACTGAATGATGTGCGCGATCATGAATAAATTGAGAAGTGATCAGCGCCAGCCGCTCGCCACCGGCCGGTCTTTGATTTGCGAATCCCGGTTCTGCTGTAGCCGGGGATCGTTGACCCCGGCAGAGGCGACACGCTCGGGGAATCGATCCCGGTTTCTTCAGTTCTCGGCTGAGGCAACCGCTTTTCACGAAGTTGGCGAATTTACGCCAAAACGAAGGCGCGCGCCAGCGAGGAGCGCCCGGCGCTTGGAGAATTCCGCGGCAGGCGCTTTGGAGTGCGCCATAAAGCGAAATTCGTGCTTGGCCGGGAGTTCTTCAGCCAGCGTCGCCGACAAGCTCGTCGCCGCAATCCCAAAGAATCGTCACCAGATTTTTCAAGATTTCCTTTACTTCACCAGGGTGCCCATGAGAAATATTGCGGCTCTCTCCAGCGCATAGTCCATACGAAGCCGATCACTCCGAGGATTCAAAACAATGTTTAAGAAAGCCCTGACTATCCTTTCATTCTCCTGTTCGTCGTTCTCCTCACCCCATCCGACGCGGGATCCGCCAATCCCGTTGCGCAACGCCCAACGCTCAATTCGGGTCAAAGCCAGAACGGGGCCACCGGGGTTCTTCAAAAGATGATCGTGGAAAGCGGGACCGCGACAATGGAGCTCGATCTCAATCGTCTGAATGGCATCACGTCCATGGCCCCAAAATCCGAAGCGTTGCATTTCGACGTAACGGCCAATTCGTTTTTCAGCATCCTGGTGTTCAACGATCTTTTGCGCGGACCTGAGCAGGGATCGATGGCTCTTATCCCGCAAGGCTCTTCGTCAGCCGGGGTCAACGACCCCGGCTACAGCTTACCTGCGGCGTTGAGCGCATCCTTCAAGCAACTCACAATCGAAAAACTCCCTTCAGGCGAACAATTCGATCTCGCCGTCCGCGACGCAAAAACGGGCTTCATCTTTTTCAATATTGAAGGACACCAGTACGATTACGACGCCGGGGCGCAATTGCTTACTGTCAGCGGCGGAAGGCTCGCGATGTCGCGCGATTTTGCCAACGCCTTGGGCGGCCTTCAGATGTCGGCGCAGTGGTGGGAGAAATCTCTCTCGGCGCGGCAATGCAGCCGGTCGAAATCAAGGAGCTTGTTAATGGCGAACTCAAAGCGAGTAACCATGCCGCCGCTGCATGAGTGTCCGGCGCACTAGCACCAACGGCGACGCACGGGCCCGATGTCATTGTGGGAGACCTGCCGAATCTGGAACAACAGGGAAGCGCCGGAACCCAGGTGGGCCTCGCGGTGGCAACGACTTCTTGTAACAACGGCGACCAGCCACTGGATTGGTTCCAGTTGCCAAATACCGATCATCCGGTCATTCCACAGAATCTCTATCGAATGAGCCGGCGGCACAGACAATACCCAGCGCTTTGAACAGATCGGTCAGTCCTGGTTAAAGCACGCGTTCTTCGCATTAGAAGATACGGTTTGCAGCACGTGTAACACCAATAATTGCCAGACCGGCAGCCATCTTTGCCCGGGGTGCTCTGATCCGTACATCTGCAGGCCTAAATGGCGACCAGACCAGATCGGTTCGCGTGCATGGGTCAATCCATTCACCGGCAACTTTCCATCGACGGCGAATGAGCACGGCGGCCACAGCCACAACGGCGTATCGCACCGGATTCTGGTTGAGGTCGATGATTTGAATACCACACTCAATCAAGGCGCGCGAGCCTATTTTGCCGAAGCGCAATACGTGACCCCGCACGAGTATACCTGGTGCCAGGCGCATCCTACGGAGTGCAACATGTATAACAACGCCTCCTACCGTCAGCTACATTGTGAGTGGCACTCACAAATTTCAGCCTTTTCCCCTGACGGCGCCACAGCGCGGAATGCAGCCTGCGATCAGGGCTTGGACTGGCGCGACGGTCAATCGCATCGAGCCCGATCCGGGAAACGACGGTATCTGGTTTATGGGTTACAAAGTGACCAACCCATTCGGCTGGCGTCTGGCACTATGAGTATGCGCTGCTATAACGAGAACCTCGATCGCGCGATCCAATCCTTCAGTGTGCCTTTGGGACGCCGGAGTCAACATCAGCAACATCGGATTTCACGCGCCGCCCCAACATCCCGGCTGGGCAAACGACGGCACGTTTAACAGCCAGGGGTATAGCAGCACGCCGTGGACGCCTACCCAGACTGCCAATTCGCTGACATGGAACTGCGAAACCTTCGCGCAAAACCAGAACGCCAACGCGATTCGCTGGGGCACGCTATATAATTTCCGGTTCGATGCCGATCAACCGCCGCAAGCTACCAAGCGCCACGGTTGACTTTTTCAAAACAGGATCGCCTATGACGGTTGCCATTCAGGCGCCTGTTCAGGGTGGTATCTACCCTACCCTACACCCACACCGACAGTTACTCCGACTCCCACACCTACTTCGACTCCGCGCCCTACTCCCACACCGCGGACCAATCCCCATACCGCGTTCTCGTCCCACGCCCGCCACCTCGCCCGACGCCCCCGCATTAGAGACCGGAAATCACTGATCGATAACGCGCGATCGTCGATTAAAGCTCTCGAAGGAGATGTTGCTGCTCTTTCGCGCGTTCAGCGGCGAGGCCCTGTTTCTCTCGGGGCAAATCGCGAGCGACGAAGCGAATCCCAAAAGGGTGTTGACGGGTCCCCCTGGATTTGGCTAGAAGCTGAACGCTTCAGTCTCACGTCCATTTCTCCAAAATCCACTCATGAAAAGAATACCACTTCCGCAATTTGCTTCCATTAATGTGCGGGCCCTGTCGGCCTGCTGTGTCGCCCTGGGCGGCGTTCTTCTGGCGGCTGCTAGGTTTTGGCGCCTTCTCCGACGCAAGCGCAGGAAGAAGATGGCAGCGTTGCTACAGAATCCCCTAACCCACTCGTTCCCGCCCTATTTGATTGTTCCAAGATCTCACGAACTGGGCATCGACAGGCAGGAGAACTTTCGCGCGGGCGCCATCATGATTTTCTGCGGCGAGGCAGAGGGCGGTGAGACCTTCACCTGCGGCTCAGCGCTTCTCTCAAGCTTGTCCAAAACCTGCTGCCATCACCACTGGCATATGGGCACGACGGACGTCGACCTTGATCACCGGCACGGAGAACTCTCCGCACATTATTCAGTCGGAGACGTTCACTACTGCTAACCCTGATAACCCCAACCAAATAGTGGTCGCCTTCAACGACTCACGAGGCGCCGCCAACAACAACTTTTCGGGCGCATCGGTTTCACCGACGGCGGCAACACTTTGCACGCCTCACCACCGCCGGCGGTCAAGGCCCCTTTGCCAATACCGTTTGGCGACCCAGTTGTTCTGTACAACAAGCCGTCCCAGCACCTGGTTCACCGTCTGGCTGGACGGGGCCTGCGGCAGTCAGGGCTCTCGGCGGGTATAAGTCCACCACTCCTGGCGATCCGAATAGCTGGACCCATTATCTGCATTCACTACTAACGTGCCAAGACGACCGCGAATCTGGCTGGGCCGACAACAATCCGAGCCTCTCCGTTTTTCGGGCGGATGTATGTTTCCTGGAACGACTTCAATGTCGGCGGCGGCGCACTCTTCGTTCGCTTTCTCCACTGACAACGGTGGCACCTGGACACAATGCACGACAGCTGACAATCGGCTAGCCTTCATCCGCGACGTGCAGATCACCGGCGACTATCGGCTACAGGCGACGTGCATATCGCCGGGCATGGACGAAGGCGGCGGTGGCTTCCCCACAACGACATCAACCTTATCTTCAGGTCCACCGACGGCGGCAACACCTGGACTAACACCTACACTGGCACCAGCCTTTCCCGGACCGGGCGTTGACTGCTGTCTGGTTACTTCGCCTGCATGTTTCCGATGGCGGTGGCTACTGGCGGCACGAGGGCTGGGGCGAGCCTGCTGCCTACAACGACGTCGTTCACCTGGTCTATGCCCAGCACGGCACTGGCAGCTGACCCTGGCGACGTCTATTACATCCGCTCCACCGACAGCGGCGTGACTTTTAGCGCGCCGTTCAAGTTGAACACCGATGCCACGACCCGTCCTCAGTGGCAGCCTAACCTTTCGGTCAGCCCGGCTGGCACCGTCTTCGCGACATGGTATGACGCGCGCGAGAGCACCAGCTGCACCCGTGGTAACCCAGGCGTTCCCTGTTACAGGATGTGGTCGCGCAAGTCCACCGACAACGGCGTGACGTGGCTGCCTGACGATACGTTCTCTGGACGTGGTCAGTCCTCTGCCAGCACAAAGCGACCCCGAACATCCAGCCGACCTATGCAGGCGACTACGACTACGGCTCGTCAGTGCTACGTCAGCATCATCACTTCGTGGACCGACGGGCGCGTAGCTATAAATAGCCAATTCTCAGCAGGATACCTTCTTCGACAGAGCAGCTGGCCGGCTACCGCAACTCCCACAGCGACGCCAACGTCAACTCCAACCTCTACCCCTACTGCCAGCCCGAGTGCGGTACCCAACGGCAACAGCTACTGCTCAACCTGCGGCACTGCGCTACCGCAACTGCAACTGCAACTGCTAACTGCCACTGCCACCGCCACTCGCCACTGCCACTGCTACTGCCACTCCGACTGCCACCGCGACAGCGTACCTGCTACAACAGCTGACCAACAGCTACAGCTACAGCTACGGCAACGGCAACAGCCACGCCAATTTCAACACCTACCGTAACCCCGACCTCGACACCAACGGCGACTCCCACTGCAACGCCGACGCCGAGACCTACACCCACGCCCCGGTCTCGACCGACACCGAGATCTCGTCCAACTCCACACCCGCGATAGCGACAAAATTCGCCAAGTGTCTCTGTTGCAGGAGATCGCGAAAGCTTCGCGGCTTCAGCGGGCCAGCTATCGCATGCCCGGAGTCGCACTGCCACTGGACTTTCGTCGTTTGGCCGGCAACAACGTCCACTTCGAACGGCCCGTAGCGCCCGATGCTGCTTGTCCTTCCTTTGAGGGAAACTTTGTAGTGCCCTGGCGCCAACGGTGTCCGAAAGCGCCCCTGATCGTCCGTGGTAAACGACGTGAGTCTCGCCCTTTGATTTTCCACCACGAAAGCGGTGTTCGCCAGTGGCCGTGAACTGGGAGCATCAGCCCGCACGGGGCCGGCCTGAATTGGGCTCGATCGTAATGACTCCTTCGATCCCCGTCTCCGAACCAGATTGCGTTTGGCCTGGTAAAAAACCCGCGCACATGGTCAAAACCGTCAGAATGACTGGAACTTTTCGAAATGGCATTCTCAAATTTACTGCATACAACGCCTTGGCACAGTCAATAATGTCGAAGCACGAAGGGAATTCAGAAATGACGCAATGACGAACGTCCGTTCGGGCTTGGTGCTTCTTTCGTCATTCGTCATTCGAATTTCGTCATTAATGGCGCACGATTCTTTAATCTCGCTTGCAGCCTTCGTGACTACGCCTCAACGAATCAGGTTGCGTCTCGCGCACTTGACGACCGATTCGTTGCGCCGAAACTTTTCGCTCTCCGCTGGTAATCTATGAAGCGATATTTGCCTTTCGTCATTGTTGCGGTGGTCGCATTGGCCACCATCGGAAGCGGTACCATGCTTCTACCGGGCAAAGCGACCGCATGTTTTATCCATTCCCGACAAGACACTCTCCGCAAAAAGCGGTGCGGAGTCGCCGCACATTCGTGCGGTAATCCGGACGCACCCGTGACGCTGGAAGAGTACGGCGATTTTCAATGCCCGCCGTGCGGTATGTTCTCGGCATTTCTTGGCCAGCTCGAGAAAGAGTACGATTCGCGTTTGCGCGTAGTCTTTCGGAATTTTCCGCTCAACGATGCACGAGCATGCCCGCGAAGCGGCGCTGGCTGCGGAAGCGGCCGGACTGCAGGGCCGTTTTTGGGAGATGCACGACGTGCTCTATCGGGAACAAGACTCCTGGAGCAAGGCCCCTAACGTGCGCGAATTGTTCGAATCTTATGCGGGAACGATCGGACTCGATCTTGATAAGTTCAAAAAGACATGGACGGCGAGCAGGCCAAGGCGCCGGGTCGATGCCGATCGACAGCGCGGCGAGTCACTTGGGATACAGCTTACTCCAACTCTGTTCATTAATAATCAGCCGCTGGACCCGAAAGACAAGAAGCCCGGAGGGCATTCGCGCCGAGATCAACGCTGCGCTGGAGAAAAAACCGCAGGCATGACCGTATCGCGATTTCGCAGCGATCATTTACATCGTTGCCGCGATCGTTTCGCTGGCGGGGCTGGCAGATGCAACATATTTAACCGTGCAGGCGCTGACCGGCGAGACGCTGGGCTGTGGCGGATCGGCAGATTGTTTCAAAGTCCTCGGCAGTGCGTACGCCAGAGTAGCCGGAATTCCGGTCGCCTCGTTTGGAGTGCTTGCTTATTTCAGTGTGTTCACCTTCGCTACGTTCGCGGTGTTCGGCTACGCGCGCGCACGCATATTTCTGGTTCTAGCCGTCGGCGCGATGTTTCTCGGGTGCGCTTTGGCTGCTTTACGTTCAGGCCTTCCTGCTGCATGCGTATTGCCGCTTTTGCCTGTTCTCTGCGGCAACCACGTTTCTGCTGGCAGGGCTGGTGATTGCTCTGCCGCCCGGACGAGACAGATCAGTCTCATAAGTCCTCGACTCTCTTGTCTTGCCCATTCTCTTGCTCTCGCTCATGATCTTTAGACTCTGTCGTGGAGCAAGAACAGGACTATGAGTAAGAGAGGATTATCAGGCTTATGCGAATTCTGGTGATCGAAGATGAAAAGAAGACGGCGGCTTTTCTGGCGAAAGGCCTGCGCGAAGCCGGTTTCGTTGTCGATGTCGCCCGCTGACGGCGAAGCGGGGCTGGCGGCGGCGCGCGCAGCAGGTTTGACCTTCTCATTGTCGATATCATGCTTCCGAAAAAGATGGCTGGGCTCTCGTCGAAGAATTGCGCGACGCCAGGGTGCAGACACCGGTCATTTTTAACGGCGCGCGACAGTGTGCGCGATCGCGTGAAAGGGCTCGAGCTCGGCGCGGACGATTATGTGGTGAAACCATTCGCGTTCTCGGAATTGCTCGCCCGCGTGCGTTCGCTTCTGCGTCGCACTCCTGCGCGTCGGAGCAAGCTGCGCATCGACGATTTGGAAATCGATACGCGCCATCAACGCGCCGAGCGCGGCGGCGTGCCGCTAAATCTCACGCCGAAAGAGTTTCTCCTGCTCACCCATCTGGCCCATTCGGTGGGTGAAGTAGTATCGCGCGACGAAATTGCAGAGCATGTGTGGGACATAGGATTCAAAACCGATACGAACGTAGTCGACGTGGTAGTGCGCCGCTTGCGGGCGAAGGTGGACGACCCGTTTAAGACTAAACTGGTCCACACCATCCGCGGCATGGGTTATGTTCTCAAAGCGCCCTGAACCGCGCTCCATTGCCTCCCAGCTCATCCTGCTTTTACGCTGGCTGCGGCCCTCCTGCTCGCCTGCGGACTCGGCGTCTTCTACTGGATCGTTGTCAGGCACGCATTCGCGGAAGATAATGCGGTGCTCGCCGACAAAGTGGACGCGTTGCAAACAGAGTTTTGAACAACGCGGCGGATCGGATGCAGTCGCTGCGGAGATCAACAGCAGCGGGTAGCCGGCAGCGCGCTCCGTTTCTGGTCGTGTGCTCGATCCGGCGGGCGCGACCATCGGGCAGACAACCGGAATGGAAACGCTGCTTGCCGACAAATATTTTTCCACCGGCTGCTTCACGCGAAATTGCGGTGCCGACCGAACATCGAGTTGCGGGAAATTGTTTGCATTGACGACAAGACAACGCGCATGGCAGATGGCCGGCCGTTTACCATCCAGGTGGCGCAAGATCGCTCGAGCGACGAGCAGGTCGAAGAGAAAGTTTGGTATTTTGGTTCTGGTCGTTCTTTCAGGCAGCATTCTCGCCTCCATTCTGATTGCGATCTCGGTCACCAGGCGCGGTTTGCGTCCGTTGGAAGAAATGAAGCGTTCACTGGAGCGAATTGGCCCGACGCACCTGAACGAGCGCGTCGCGTCCGCCAACTGGCCGCGCGAGCTTCAGCCGCTGGCCATCGCTTTCGATGAAATGCTTAAGCGCCTCGATGATTCCTTTACGCGGCTTTCTCAATTCTCCGCCGACCTCGCGCATGAACTGCGAACTCCCATCGCCAATATGCTGGGCGAAGCGCAGGTCGCTCTGTCGCGCGACCGCAGCTCTGCCGAGTATCGCGAAACCATCGAATCCACGATCGGCGAATGCGAACGGCTTTCCGGAATCGTGGACAACTTGCTTTTCGTTGCGCGCGCCGATGCAGCAACCGAGCCGGTCGAGCGGAAGCGATTCGACGCGCGCGCGGCAGTGGAGAAAATTGCGGCGTTTTATGAAACGATCGCGGAAGATCGCCACGTCGCGATCAATTGCAGCGGCCAGGGACAGATTTCTGCCGACCCCGCCTTGTTCGAGCGCGCCGTGGGCAATCTGGTCGACAACGCGCTGCGTTTTACTCCTGAGAACGGTTCAATTCAAATCGCGCTTGCCGAGCGCGCGACGGATTTCGAGGTCGCAGTCAGCGATAATGGCTCTGGAATAGCTCCCGAACATTTGCCGCGCGTGTTCGATCGATTTTACCGCGCAGAGTCATCGCGCGGCTCCGATGGAGCAGGCCTGGGTCTGGCTCTGGTAAAGTCGATTGTCGATCTTCACGGAGGCACCGCCAGGATTCAAAGCGAAACCGGTCGGGGTACCACGGTCAGCATCACTTTTCCCAAGGGCGCATAATCCCCACGTCCAGCTCCGCGCGAGCGAGTGATTGTCTCGAAAACACCGCCGGTTACGGCTTGCAGTTCCCGGTTATTTTTCTCGCCGTGCATCCTCACGAGGGCTGAGAGCCGGTCTTCCGCTGCAGAAAAATTTGTCTTGCCAATCATTACAATTTTGTAATTATCTGGCGATGCCAGCGTTAGCTCTCCACTCTTTTTCCAAGGCGATCAAGATTCCCGCGAGTCTTCGCGATCAACCGTTGGATACATGGCAAACTTCAGCCCGTCTCACCGCCGTATTCAGAACGCTTCGGCATCCATGTGCTTGGCGATCTGCACGGACGGAAGGTAGTTGATTTCGCCTGGGAAAAAATTGTGGGCCAAAAACATTATATGAGTTTGATTTGCTTGCGCGGCGCGCACGATCCCGAAACGGGAAGGCGTCTTGCAATGGTCACCGCCACGGCCGCGTTCATGCTTCGCACGGTTTCAGTGCGACAGGCAGCGAACGGGCCACGGCAAAGATGCAAGAAGATGCAGCCAGGTTCGCGATTCCGGAATCGATTTGCCATCTCGATTTCAACGAATTGCCGATAACGACGCGTTTGGCCAACGTTGTCCGTTCAATGGGTGCTCGGAGCTTGGGCGATCTCAACGGACGCAGCGCTTTTGAATTGCTCCAATACAAAGCCTGTGGGTGGGGCACGATTAGCGAGGTCCAACAACTGATTGAGCGCGCAGTTTCCGGCGAGTTTGATGTCGGGCAGATTGAACAGGCCACGGCGGCGGCCGAATTATTAAGGTTGCTTGAACAAGGGCTGGCCAAGCTACCGCTTCGTGACGAGACAATTTGTTCTTGCCAGAATCGGAGCACAAATTGGGGGCGGCCGCAGTCCGGGCGCAGATCTTTCTGCCTGACCTACGCAGAAATCGGCCGACGATACGGACTGACGCGCGCCCGGATACTACAAGGTCTTTGCAAACACACTTGATAGTTTGAGGAAAGTCTGGGGTCCGCGAGTTCCGCGCCTCCTCGAAGTAATAAAGTGGCGCTGTCTGTCGGCGATTTGTCCACTGACTCCCCAATTGCTCGAGAAGTGGGTCGGCTCCTCTGCAGCCTTCTCGTCGCGGCCAACAACGCGTGATTATTTGAACAGCTTTCGATTGTCGATGGAAGCGCATGTGCGCTTGATCGCGGCGCTGGACAAAAGTATTCCCTGTTGGCCGGAAACGAATCACAAATCTGCCACGCATCGACGACCCTGTCGGCCGGTTCGATCTCACTCTGGCGCACGTTGTGCGCGAAGCCGGTGGGCAGATCACTGTTGCCGAAGCTTATCGCAGGCTCTCGCATCCCGGAAGACGGGATTATCGCCGCCTGACAGTCGAAACGTTTCTGCAAATGCTCCGCAGCGTCGAGTGCACCGTAGTAGAGTTCAAAGATCCGGAAGTACCCGATTGTCAGCCTCCGTCCATCGAATGGTGGAGTTCTCTTTCGCGATGTTCCAGGCCAAAATGGCAAATCATCAACTGCATCGGAAAGTTCATTCTAATTTAGCTGCGATTCAGTTCTCTTTACAGAACGGCTTCTGCGAACGCCAGGCAGTCGGAAGGCGGCTAACCTGGGATCCCATACTCTTGTTGTAAATGCCGCTGTGCCTCTTTTCCTTTGATAACAGGCAGGAGATCCGAATCGACTACCAGCTCAGGCATAGAAAATAATCTGCACAAAATTTGTCTTGGCTAATCATTACAATTTTGTAATTATAGCGCGGAGATACCTGCAAGGCTGATAGCTCCGAAAGCCTTCGGGGTTGTCTGAAGTGGAGAAGCCGCAGTCGGTGGAGCGGACTGCGGCTACACTTTCTGCGTTACGTGCTAAGGGCGAGCGTGGAGTCCCCCACTGGCCAATATCAAAAGACGACGAGCGAGGTAATCAATTTGCCGAAAAATTTGTCTTGCCAAGTATTACAGTTCTGTAATTATGCGCGGGATCTATGACAAAACGTCACTTTTCCTGTGGAATTCCCCTGCGACGGTTAGTTCAGCTGATCGCATGTACATGCTTGATATTTCCCACCGTTACTCATTGCGGCCTCCGCGCAAGAAGTAACGCTAGAAGAGGAGCATCAATTGTCGTCACGGGCGAAGAAGTGCCTAGTGCTTACGGCGCGCCTCCAGGACTTTCGCGCAGCCGTTTTTCCAACACCACGCAAGCCTACGTTTTGCCGCCATGGGCATTTTTCTTCGGCGAGCTCTTTGAGGGACAGGGGTTCCGCCATGGACCGCCCGATTATCTTTTCACCCAAGAGATCGAAATGGGTTTGCCCTATCGTTTCAACATCGCGGCCGAAACAGAGTTCGGAACGATTTAATGGCGGTGGCGGCGCGCAGACAGTGAGTCTGGAAGCACGATGGGCTCTTGCTGATTGGAACAAGATTCCGCTCAATCCAACACTCTTCGCGGAATACAAATTCGGTGTCGGCACGATTCGACACGAAGAAGTTCCACCTCCTCCAGGGGAGGAGGAGAGGAAGAGGAGGAAGAAGAGGGCGGCCCGCCCAAGGTTCCCGATGCCTACGAAGTTCGTTTGCTCCTTGCTCAGGATTTCGGCGAGCGCGTCGAATGGGCGATGAACTGGTTCTTTGAAAAAGAGAACACCGGCGACCGTGGGCGCGAATGGGGCTTCTCTCAGGCTGCGATGATGCCGGTTCTCTTGCCTAACGAGCGTCTGAAAGTCGGCATAGAAATGCTATATAAGAATGTCACGACGAAAGATACGCGCGGCGATGCCGTGAACAGCTTCGTCATCGGCCCAACCGTCGCGTGGAAACCGACCGCGCAAACTCGCCTGGACATCTCGCCTTTGTTCGGCTGCACTCACGACTCGCCAGTCGCCGATGTCTTTGTTGCCTTTTCCTGGCTCTTCGGTGGCGAACGCGCCGAAGCCGAAGCACCCGTGTCCTCGCGGTTCCGTTACCTCAGCAAGGTTTCGCGTGCCGATAAAGATTCAGACAAAGAGATGAAGCAGGTCGCGTCGCCGCCATGTCCGGAATGGTACGGCGATCGCGAATGGAATGTGAATCTCTGGGGCACCTATGCATTCACCAACACCGAATTCGCGCCTAATCCTTCGCTGGTGGACATCGTGCAAAGCTACCAGTGAGGGCGGCGCCGTGCTTGGCACCTACGACCATTATATTGGCGGCGATCACGCGTGGGGCGGCGGCGGCGACATCAAATATTTTTTCTGTCGCTATGTTGGTCTCGGTGTTGAAGGATTTGCTCTGGACGCCAGCAAGCCTGGTTTCGATATCTTCGAGGACCCGACGGTTCCGATTTTTATTCACCGAAGAATCAATCACGATCACACCATCGGCTCTGTTTTAGGAACGCTTACGCTGCGCTATCCGATTCCTTGCACACGTTTGTCACCCTATGCATGGGCGGGTGTGGGCGCGATTTTCGGCGGCGGCGAAAGGGATATCGTTCACACGCAAGGGCCGCCGGATGCGTTCGCTGTCCATGCACAGACGGATCACTTCGGCGCCGAAACCAAAGTGCTCGGCCAATTTGGAGCCGGCCTCGAGTTCCGAATCGCGCGGCATATTGGTTGGACTAACGACTTGTGCTTCGGCGTGATCGATGGGCCGAAAAACAATTTCGGAATGTTCCGTAGCGGTCTCAACTTCGCGTTCTAGCTGACAATCAGCTCAAAAGGCATCTTGGACCAACGCTTCCAAAACATCTTCAGGGCTGACAACCCCGAAAGCATTCGGGGTTGCTGAAGTGGATAAGCCGCAGCCCGGTGGAGCGGGCTGCGGCTACACTTCCTTATTTGAACGGCTTGTGTCAAGCGCCTTGGTTTTTGAGATTCGGCGTTTGCCACAAACGCCGCTACAACAACTAGCATTTCTTGACCTCATTTCATCGCACCGATAGTTTCATTTCGGAAAGGAGATTGTCGGTGAAGACCGAGGTGTCGATCGAATACTGCGTCGTTTGAAACTACACGCCGAAGGCCGTCAGTTTGGCGGCCAAAATTCTTGAGCTCGGCGAGCGCATCAAGTCGCTCACGCTAATTCCCTCGAGCGGCGGCGCTTTCGAGATTCGCTCCAATGGCAAATTACTCCATTCCAAGCTCGACACCGGCGATTGGCCGGACTTCGACGCCATTGTCACGGCGATCAAGAAAGCAAAATAAGCTCTCCGCAATCCGCATTTCGCAATCCACAATCTGGAGAGTGAAGGGTGCCTGGTGGTCCTCGCGGTCTTCAAAACCGCTGTCGGTTCCGCATACCCGGAACCGAGGTAGGTTCGATTCCTATCCTCTCCGCCTAATTTCTCTCGTCATCCTGAGCGGATCCCGCAGTCGCGGGAGGAGGTCGAAGGATCCCGTGGCCGTATCTAAAGGCATCTCAGCGGGATTCCTCGACTTGGCTCGGACTGACGAGAGCCAAAGGAGGTGACTACACATGACACGTGAGCAAGTCCGTAAACTGACTTCGCTTTCATCCTGCGCCGGGTGAGCTTCCAAATTGAGCCAACAGGCCCTGCGACAAGTTTTGCCGCAGCTTCCGCTTTCCCTGGATCCAAAAGTTCTCGTGAACTCGACCACGTTCGACGATGCCGGTGTTTATCGCCTGGATCGCCATCGCGCGCTCGTGCAAACCGTAGATTTTTTACACCCATTGTGGACGACCCTTTCTCGTATGGACAAATCGCGGCCGCCAACTCGCTCTCGGACATCTTTGCGATGGGCGGGCGTCCCTTGACCGCGCTAAATATTGTTGGTTTCCCAGCGGACCTGGTTCGGCCAAGAGTGATTGCTGCGATTTTGCGCGGCGGCCTCGCCAAAGCGGCCGAGGTGGGCTGCGCCATCATCGGCGGTCATTCCATTCGCAATCCGGAACCAATTTACGGACTGGCTGTCACCGGAATGATCGACGTTCGCCGCCTGACAACAAACGCAAATGCGCGCCCTGGCGATCTGCTTGTGTTGACCAAGCCGCTGGGCACAGGCATCGCCACTACTGCGATCAAGCGCGGGATTGCATCGCGCACACTGCAGAAAAGGGTTGATCGCCCTGATGTCGAAAGTAAACACCGTAGGCGCCGAACTGGCCGAGCTTCGCCTGGTGCGCGCAGCGACCGACATAACCGGCTACGGATTGATGGGCCACTTGGTTTCGCTGTGTCGCGCCAGTGGCGTCTCCGCTGAAGTCGATTCGAGTGCAGTGCCGATGATTGATGAGGAGATTGCCGAGTTAATCGAACAAGCCTGTATTCCCGGGGGCAGTCGCGAAAATCTCGTCGCCACAACCGTAGCTGTCGATTGGGGAAGCACGGATGATTCGCGGCGAATTCTCCTAACCGACGCGCAAACCAGCGGCGGATTACTGCTGTGCGTCCCCGAGACAAAGCTCGAAAAAGTGCTTGGAATTTTGCGGCAAAGGCGAACGCCTTGCGCCGCTGTCATTCGGAAGAATTATTGCCCATCGGCCTCGTGGTCCATTGATATGCGTGAAAGGATGAAACCGCGCTCGCGCCGGGAAATTCCTGCCGTTAACAAGATTCTTGATGCGCTGGGCGAATACGACCTCGCCACGGCGAGCAAGCTGCCGCGTCCACTGGTTGTCGATCTGGTCCGACGGGAACTGTCGAAGATACGGAGCAACAGAGAGATCCCAGAATTTGAATCCACGATTGAACACCTCCATCGATCGCTTGAGTTACTTCGCGCTAGCCGGCTGCAACAGGTCATCAACGGAACTGGGATTGTGATTCATACGAATTTGGGGCGCGCGCCGATTGCCCAGACAGCGATCCGCGCTCTCACCGAAATCGGCTCAGGCTATTCCAATCTGGAATACGATCTGGCAACAGGTGAACGCGGCCAGCGCGGCGCGTATATCGAGAATGCGCTCGCGCTGCTTTGCGGAGCTGAAGCCGCTACGGCGGTCAACAATTGCGCGGCAGCTCTCGTTCTAATCGTTCACCATTTTGCGGCGAGAAATGGCAGAGCACGGCCACAGCCTGCCCGCCGTGGTCGGGGCGCGCCGTCTAAAAACGAAATCATCATTTCGCGTGGTGAAATCGTCCAAATCGGGGGCGGTTTTCGCATTGGCGAAATAATCGAAGCCACCGGCGCCATATTTCGCGAGGTCGGAGCCACCAACAAAACAACACTCGATGATTACAGGCGCGCGATTGATTCCAGGAGCGCAATGATTCTGAAAGTTCATCGCAGCAATTTTTTTATGAGCGGTTTTGTCGAGTCGCCGCCCGCGGCGTCCATCGCGGCGCTCGCGCGAAAAAGCGGATTCCTTTTGTGGAGGATTTGGGCAGCGGCGCGGTTGTGCCGACTGAGCAATTTGGGATTGCCGAGCACGAACCGACACCCTCGGAAGCATTGAAAGCCGGACCGGATCTGGTGTGCTTTAGCGGCGACAAACTCTTTGGCGGACCGCAGGCGGGAATCATCGTCGGGAAGAAGCGATTCGTGGCAGCCTTGAAACGCGAACCGCTTTTTCGCGCTTTGCGTTGTGACAAGCTTTGTTTCGCAGCGTTGCAAGCGCTCGATCGATCTTCACCTGAATCAAAACCGCAGTGGAAATTCCGGCGATTGGCCTGTTGCAGGTTACCGAAGACGAGCTGCGCAATCGAGCTGCGGCTTCGAAGGACCGTCTGAGCGAGTTGCCGCTGCAGATTGCGGTTGGCCGCAGCATAGCGAAAGTCGGCGGCGGCACGCTGCCGAAATCAACGATGGCGTCCGTAACAATTGAAATGGTTCCGAAGAATTGTTCGCCAGCTCGATTTGGCGGCGCGTTTGCGTCACGCGACTCCACCGCTGATCGGTCATATTGCAAATGACCGCTTCAAAATCGATCTGCGCACTAGTTTTTCCACACCAGGACGATCTCCTGGTTGACGCAATTCGCAGTGCGTGCGCCGAAAGTCCTTGAATGCATTCAACAGCATTGTCATCCCGAGCGGAGCGCGGCGGAATCGAGGGACTCTCGTCGAGTCACCTGCTTGATCGATTCAACGGGATTCTTCGAGTTCGTTCCACTGCGCTTCACTCCGCTCAGAATGACGTGGTAAGCGCAATGCGAGCGCGACAACGAAGCATTTCATCCTCGCGACTGCAGGGCATGTCGATCACGGCAAAAGCGCCCTGGTAAAGCGTTGACGGGAACCGATCCAGATCGGTCTGCCCGAGGAAAAGCAGAGACAAATCACAATCGATCTCGGTTTCGCCGCAGCTGAACGCTTGACCGCGCCTGAATGGCGACAGAATTCACGCGGGAATCGTCGATGTGCCCGGTCACGAAGATTTTGTTCGAAACATGATTGCAGGTGTCGGCTCGATCGATCTGGCGCTGTTTGGTTGTCGCCGCTGACGACGGCTGGATGCCGCAAACGGAAGAGCATCTGCAAATCCTCAACTTACCTCGGTGTCGCAACGCGCTGTGATGGCGCTCACCAAGAGCGATCTCGGCCGAATCGACGCCGCCACTCAGTCAAATTCGCGAACGACTCACTGGCACATCCTTTCGCAGATTCGCCGATTGTTCGCGACCTCCGTTCGCAACGGTGATGGGCATCGAGAACCTGGTAAACAGCACTCGCTAGTGAACTCGCAAGAACGGAGCCCACCGCGCGACATCCGCAAAGCCGCGCTTGTTTATCGATCGAGTGTTCACGCTCCGCGGGATCGGCACAGTTGTGACGGGAACACTAACCGGCGGATCCACTGCGCCGCGGCCAGCAAATCGTTGTTTACCCGACCAATCTCGAAACACGTATTCGTTCGATTCAGAGCCACGGCCACGAACTGGAAGTCGCGCAGCCGGGAATGCGCACCGCCATCAATCTACCGGATCTCCGCGTCGATCAGATCAAGCGCGGCGACGTGGTGACGCTTCCGGATCACGGCGCCACCATCTTCGACTCTGATTGTTCTCGTGGAAAAGCCGTCGCGCCTGAACGGCGACAAGACCGTTGCCCATCCCCTGAAAAACGGATCGTCGATATATGTTCACCACGGTGCGTCGCGCGTCGCCGCCAGGATTAGGTTCCGTGAAAATGGATCCCTCGAGGCAGGCAAAGAAAAAATTGCTCGATTTAAAACTTGCCTCGCCTATCTTTGCGTTCATCGGCGATCGTTTTGTCGTTCGCGATTCCTCGGAGCGACACACCATCGCCGGCGGAATTGTGCTCGATCCAGACGGCGACAAGGAATCACTGGCGGCCAGTGTCGCACTGAGACAACGTCGATTCTTTGGTGCGCGCGACCCTCGCGCGACAGGGATTCGCGCGTCGAGAAAGTCTTTGAGCAAATCACGATTCAGTGCCGATGAAATTTCTGAAGCATTGATACATTTGGGGAAAACGGCGAGATTGTCGTGTGCCAGCACATTGCGGCCGATTGTGAATTCTGGCGGAAACTCCGTGCGCAGGCGATTGGCTTGATCGATGCGGCGCACAAAGAGTCTCCCGAGCGCGCCGGTATCGATCTGGGTGAGCTACGCTCAGCGCTGCGCATTCAAGAGCCGGAGGTGCTTGAATCGCTAGTGGCGGATCTATGCGAGGGCGATTTCGTCCGCAAAGGATCCGTTATCGCACGGACTTCGCATCGTCCAACGCTGCCGGTCCACGTTCAACCGGTGGAGAAACGAATTCGCGAAGCGCTCACCGGACAGCCGTTCGATCCACCCTCGCGCAAGGCGATCGAGTCGGATCCACAGGCTCGGCAAGTCGTGCGCTTTTTGATCGAGAACGGTGACGTAACCGAACTTGCTCTCGATGTGGTGTTATTGCGCGAGAGTTTTGAGCGCATGAAGTCGCAGGTGGCCGAATTCATTTCCAAAACGGACCCGCAACTGTGAGCGAGCTGCGCCAGGCGCTGGGAAGTTCGCGACGCGTCATGGTGCCGTTGCTGGAACGGCTGGATCGAGACGGTGTTACGCGACGCGCGGGAGACAAAAGGATGCTGTGCAGGATCCGTAACCTGTGAAACGATCGCGGCCGGTTCTGCTCGTTGTGCCATCCCTGCAGGAAGCCTGGGAGGATGTGATCGCCCCTGGTTCGATCAAGTTTTGCCCGGAGCGTGGCAACGCGAGTTGCCTTCGCTGGTGGTCGTTCCAACGCGCGGGCAGGCTAACGATATTAAGGCGCGCTTAATCGCAAAAGGCTCGTCGCATTTGGGTTTGCAGTTTGTAACACCGTCGAGTTTACGTGCGCTGCTCGCGCGGGATGATGCGACTCCGACTGCTCAGCCTGAACTTCTGCGTTTGCTTCTCGCAATCGCAGCCAGTGAAATGGAAGATCGGCCTAACGAATCTGAAGCGCTTGCTGCCAAAGCTGTTGCTCGTGCGCCCGCGCCACTACTGCGCGCGTTGGATCGCCTCGAAACTGCCGGTTGGAAATTCGAAGAACTCGGGCTGCCGTCGTTTGCGCCAGTGGTTCAGCGTTTTAACGAGCTGTTGAAAAATGCGATTTTGTACTTCGCGGCGAGAGCGACCGAAGTCGTTTGCAACAGCCCACACGTGGCAGGCGAGAATTTTCCCATGTGCTTATCAGCGGATTCGACGGAGCCCATTGGGCAGAATGGTTTCTCCTGCGCAGCGCGGTCGAACTGGCAGAAAACGCCACGATCGTGCTCGAAGAACCTCGAGAAAACTTTTCCGATGTCGATCTTTGCTGGATTGGCTCCTGGGAAGAAGTCTGTGGCGAAGCCCAACGCGTATCGAGAGCGACAGCGACCACCGCGCTCGGCGATTCGCTTTTCAGCGAAATGGAAATGCGCGGAGGCGCGGAAACGGCAAAGCGTTTCGATTTTCTGATCGGCACAAACTTTTCCGAACAAGCCGAAGCGATCACGCGACAATGCGTTCGTTATTTGGCAGATGAGAAATGCACGCGGCTGGGCGTGATTTTTCCGGGCAGCGGGGCCTTGCCGCGGCTGGTCGCGAGCTCGCTGGAGCGGCTTGAAATCCCGCATAACGACGGGCTCGGCCACATTGTGCCCGGCATTTTCGAGTCGGCGGAGTGGCAGGCCTGGATCGAATTGCAACGCGCGCCACGACTTAATTCTTTTCTACGTTTTCTAAATGCGTTGCCCGACCCGACGGTCGTATCGCCCAAAATCAGCCGGCAAGTTTTCGAAAAGGTTCTGCACGAAAGTTACAAGGAGGTATTGCTGGACGACCTCGAACTGCTGCGCGAATTCTGTGCGGCGCGCGTGGACGACAAATCTCAGGCGGCGGCCGAAGCTCTGCGCGCGCTGCCGTTTCTTCCTGCGCGCGCCACTTTCGCGCAGTTTCTCGAACAAACTCACGCCGCGCTTGCGCATCTCGAGTGGAAGCAACACGCGCTCGAGCTTGCCAACGTCGCCCATGATTGGTCGCAGCGTCTCGATGTGAATTTTTCACGCGCGCTTTTTTGCGCTGGCTGGAAGAAACTGCTGCCACGTCAGATGCCGCGCGCTCAGCCGCAGGCGATCATCCATATGCGCGCGTGCAATTGCTGACAGTGGCGCGCGCGCAAAATCAGGAATGGTCGCACCTGATTCTTGCCGGCTGGAACCAAGGGGCGTGGCCGCCGCCGGCGGGTGCGGAGTTCGCACGCGCCGAAGAAATTCATGCCTTCAATCACAGCGTGCAACAGCTCAACCAGCGCGCAGCGCGCCAGGGAAGCCAGGGCGAGGGCCACACGAGTGTGCGCGAAAACCATTCGCTCTATCTCGGGCCCAGCGAGCAACGCGCGATCGCGTTGCGGCAATTCGATGCGCTCCTCGAATCGGCCAGTGAAGGCGTGACGCTCGCGGCCAGTCTGGTGCAGGAAGATGCGCCGGAACGCTTCTGGAATCCGAGCGAATGTTTCACCGAGCTTTATCTCAAAACGCGGCGTGGGCCGCTCACCCAAGCGACGTTGAAAAATCTGCAACGCGCCACTGCGCTGTTGCCGAAGCCTGCGGCGGTAGCGACGGATGTGCAGCAAACCCTGATCGCGTTCAACGCGCGCCGCGACTCCTCTAAACCTGCCGGCGAATATGATTTCGCGTTGCGGCCGAACGAGTCGTATCGACCGGTGCCGACGCTGAGTGTGAGCGATCTGCAAGCGAATGGTTTCGTCGCCAGCGATTATTTGGATGAAGCGTTATCTCGGCGTGGAAGCACCGGAGGACGCCGCGAATCCGTGGGCGGCGACAACCGGTAAATGGGTGCATCACTGGCTGGCGAATATTATCGAAACGCGGGACGGAAAGATTTTCTCGGCGTTTCCGACCCTGGCAAAGATCGACAAGCGCATTCGCTTTGCCGCGGACGAGCAGTGTGCGGCACTTCGGCGCCTTTGCGGCTTGGTAGGCAAAGTCGTCCCTGATTGGTGGAGCTCGGGCTGGTTGAACGCGCGCTATCTCGCGCGGCACCTCGGCGCCAAAATCGGATCGGCGAAAGGGTGGAATTGGATGGCGACGGAGTTGGCCGTCGGTCGTGAAGGTGCGGTGAAAATCGCCGATGGCGTGGAGCTTGAGCTGCACGGCCAGATCGATTTGGTGCTCGCGCAAAATGACGCGCCCAGTTTCGCCGGGCAAAAGATCTGGATTGTCGATTACAAAACCGGTTCGACCAGGGAACTGAAGACCTCCGATCTGCACGACAATCTGGTCAAAGGCACAACCTTGCAGCTCGGTCTTTACGCGCTAGCCATGCGCGAACTCGGCGCCGCCGAAGTGAGCGTGAGCATTATTTCGCTCGACGGTTAAAAACGTCGCGCCACAATTGTCCGTTGACGATCTCGCACCGCATACTGACGTCTTTGCCGATCTCGCGGAAATGCAGCGCACCGGAATTTTCGGAATGAAAGGTGAAATCCGTCCGGCGTTCGGTTACAGCGCGCCGTATCCGCTCGCGACGTTGCCGATCGACAACGACATTTTGGAAGATAAATGGGCGCTGACGCATCCCGCGCTCGTCCTTGAGAAAGAGGAGTGGGAAATATGGTGAAGCCGCGCGACGAATCTGTGCGCGCTCGTTTTGCCAGCGAGTTGGACCGCAATTTTTCTGTAGTCGCATCGGCGGGTTCCGGCAAAACCACTGCGATCACCGAACGCATCTTGTCGATCGCGCGTTCGCCGAACGCCGCGGAAATTTTGCCGCGTCTGGTCGTCGTCACCTTCACCAATCGTGCGGCGGACGAAATGCAACAGCGCACCCGGCAAGCTCTGCTCGAGGAAAATTTGCGACAGGAAGTGCAGACTGCGTTCAACCGCGCCTTCTTCGGCACAATCCATTCGTTCTGCATGAAACTCCTGACCGACTTCGGTCATTATCTTGGTTTGCCTGCGCCGCTCGAGTTAGTCGAAGAGCGACGACGACCTCTGGCAGGAGTTTGCGCAAAACCAAACTCGAATTGGCAGGTCGTTAGGCGAAAAGGACCGGGCCATGCTTCTGCGTTTCGTGCAGGCGCGCGACCTCATGGAACTGGCCCGACGCGCGCGCTCGGCTGTTTTGCAGGTGCCAGGGCTGTCGCCATGTCCGCCGCTCGATTTCGCTGAGGTCTACTCACAGATCGGATACAAGGGGCAACGACAATATCGCCAAATCGCAGGCGGAATTGCGCGAATGGGAAAGCCGTTTCGCCGGCGATTGGGAATATCTGCGCTGGCCGGTTTGTTTCACGGCGGCAAACGCCAGGTTTACTCAGCTCTGGCAAGAAAAATTTGCGCCTCTGCGAAAATGGATCTGCGCCGCCGCCACGTGCGTCGCGGCAGAGGTGCAGCGTGATTATCTCAATTTTCGACTCGACCACGGACTCGTCACTTACGGACGATCAAATCGCGCTTGCGGAAGAGTTGCTGCAACATCCGGTCGCCGCGCAGAGAATTCGCGAAGAAAGCTTTCGTGTCATCCTCGACGAGGCACAGGACACTGAGCCGCTGCAATTTTCCGTGCTGCTGGAAGTGACGCGCCCGCCCGAAGCGAAGGGCCTTTGGTTGCAAGATCGACATTTAGGTCCGCGGCCGGGGCACTTCTGCATGGTCGGCGATTTCCAGCAATCGATTTACTGGCAGCGCGCGGACTTGAATTATTACCGAGCAGTTCATGAAGCGCTCATTTCCGACAAGAACGGTGAGAGCCTGGAATTCGCCGTCACGTTTCGGCTGGACCAGAAGCAGCTCGATTTCGTGAACGAAACTTTCCGCGAGATTTTGAATAACAAGGACGGACAGGTGCCCTTTCGTCGAATTGCAACCGCGCCCGAAAATTCTTCCCGGAAAGTCATTCGCGTGCCGCTTGTCGCGAAAGAACTGTTGCCGGAAGGAAAAAACTCAAGGACTACCAAAAGGCACGTATCGAAGCGGAATATCTTGCACGATGGATCAAGGACGCGGGACTGAAAAAACTTTCGGCCGATTCGTGGCGGGAGGTGGCGATTCTTTGTCCGCGCAAAGCCTGGCTGCAAACGACGGCCGCAGCGTTACGCCGCGTCGGTTTACCGGTGGCGATCCAATCTGAACGCGATGTCAAAGGCGACAGCCCGGCTTATGCGTGGCTGACCGCGCTCCTTACGATCATGACCGACCCGCTCAATGCCTACGAAATCGTCGGCGTCCTGCGCGAGATCTTCGGCGCGTCCGATCACGATCTTGCCGTCTTTTCCGAAGGGCAGAAAGCGAGATTTCGCATCGACGAGATTGCGTCGGCGACCGGAAGAATTTCCTCGGTTTTGCATACGCTCGCAGAAATTCGCCAACGCGCGGAAGGTCTGGCGTTATTTGACGCCGTTACTTTGATCATCGAGCAAACGCAATTGCGCGAGCGTTTGCTCCTATTGCCCGCGACGGAGTTTGGCGATCTCGCGCGCGAACTTGATGCCTTGCTCGCACAAGCGGCGGAAGCGGAAGCGAACGGAATGATCCTGGCCGGGTTCGCCGAACAGTTACGCAACGATTTCGCATCGCCACGCGCCGTCCGTTTTTCCGCTGACGACAACGCGATCCAACTCATCACTTCGCATAAGGCAAAAGGGTCTGAATGGCAGGCGGTGATCGTGCCATTCCTCGCGCGCGATCTGCGGACGCCATCGCCGCGTTATCCGCATTTCGTAAAATCGCCCGCGGATGGCGAACTGATTATCGCGTTCGCCAACCAAGACAAATCGAAGGATCTGAAAGACGCGATCGAGCGCGCGGAACAGCAGCAACTTGAGCGCCTTCTCTATGTCGCAACAACACGGGCGCGCCACACGCTCGTAGTTGTGCTCGATCAGGAAATCTTCTCCAGTAGCGAGGGCAAACTGCCGAGGACAGCACAACTTCGACGACTGATTCGCGACAAGGATTTTTATTCAGGCGAATTCGATCAACACACCAGCACGATCGATGAAGTCCTCTGAACCTTCGCCGATCGTAGGGCATGCGTCGCAGAAAAACGGCGCTGAAATCGAGCCGTTAACCTCCAGCGAACTCAAGCGCGCCGCGAAACGCGCTTCGGAATTCGTGCGAAAGATCACACCAAGCGCGCTCGATCCGGAAGTTCCGGCAGACGTGCGAACGCGCTCGCGGCTCGATAACTCTGGCCACGCTCTACGGCCGCTGGTGGCACAAATTTTTCCAGCGTCTGGATTGGAAGGGCGGAATCGATTCCGCGCAAGAGTTGTTCGAAAAACAATTGCCGATTTCTCCCGACGCTGAAAGCCGCGGTAAAAGACTGGAACGCCACGCGCCGGAATTTGTTCAGCGATGCCAGCATCGCTCGTTTTCTTGCGAGCGATGAAACGTTATTTCATGCCGAGTTTCCATTTTCGTGGCGCAGAAACGACCGCAGCGTGCTCGAAGGCTTGATCGATTCGATCATGATTAACCGCAAAGCTGGCCGGTGTCTTCTGCTTGATTGGAAAACAAACGATGTTTCCTCAAGCGATGCCGAAATCTTTCGCGACGCGTTACCGGCCGCAGTTGGCGGCTTACTGGAAAGCGGTCGACGGAAATTACCGGCCTCGAAGTGGAAGCCGGCTTGTTCTCGACCGCGCTTGGGCCGTTTGCTGCTTTACTCTGCGGAGGAACTGCAAACGCGAATGGCGCCGGCTGGAACAACTTCCGCCCGCGACGACTCGAAAATGAGATTCGACCGGATGCGCCCGATGGCTCTTAACGGAAGCACAAAAGCCACCAAGCAACGGTGCGCAGGTGGCTCGCTCGCGTTCGAACTGACTAGCTCTCGCGTTCGCCGCGGATGAATTGCTCGACGCAGCGATACGCTTCGTCGTCGGTCATTTGAACCGGCGGATGCTTGGAGAAATAGGCGGACGGGGAATGCAACACGCCGCCGATGCCGCGATCGAGCGCAAGCTTGCAGCAGCGGATGGCGTCGATCGCCACGCCGGCTGAGTTTGGCGAATCTTCGACGGAAAGTTTCACATCAATTTCCATCGGCACATCGCCGAAGAGCCGGCCTTCCACGCGAATGAAAGCAATCTTGTTGTCGAGTTGCCAGGGCACGTAATCGCTCGGGCCGATGTGAATATTTTCGTCCGCCAGGCGCTCGCCGATCACAGATTGCACCGCTTCGGTCTTCGAAGTTTTCTTCGACGCCAGCCGGGTGCGATTGAGCATGTTCAGGAAATCGGTGTTGCCGCCAGTGTTCAGTTGATAGGTGCGCACAAGCTTCACGCCGCGCTTGCGAAAAAGGTCAACCAGCGCCCGATGCACGATTGTGGCGCCCATCTGCGCCTTGATGTCGTCCCCGATGATCGGCAGATTCTTATCGGCAAATCGCTTCGCCCACTTTGGATCGCTGGCGATGAAAACAGGAATGTTATTGACAAACCCGAGTCCGGCTTCCAGCGCGCAACCGGCATAGAAGCGGGTCGCCTCTTCCGAACCGACGGGCAGATAATTGACCATCAATTCCGCGGAAGAGTCCTTCAGTTCGGCGATGATCTGTTCGCGAGTGGATTCCTTCTCCAGCGGAAGGAATGTGCGGAGCGGATCCTGATCGCGCATGTGCGCAGGGTAGCCATCGAAAACGCAGCCCATTTTCACGATCGCGCCGGTGAGCTTGACCTTTTCACAGAAAACCTTCGTGCAATTGGGAGGCGAGAAGATGGCTTTGCTGACGTCCAGGCCCACCTTGCGCCGGTCGATATCAAAAGCGGCAACTATTTCGATGTCGCTCGGCCGGTATGAGCCGATTTGGCGATGCATCAATCCGATGCCAGTGCCGTTGACGGAGGAGCCGTCATAAAAATTGATTCCCTGGACGAGCGAGCTGGCGCAGTTTCCGACGCCGACAATGGCGATTCTTATTTTTCTCATTTCTAAAGTGTTAAAACCTACCTGAATTACATTATTCGAGCAAGACACAAGTTAGGCCGCTTCAATCGGGATCGTTGTGCCGTCTCTGGCGGCTCCGAGTATTGCAAACGCCGAATGTGTCCGAAGTCGCGCCGGCTTGCAAGAACTGATATAAGGGCAACAGTCACGGGCATTCCTGGTGCAAGGAAGGCCCTTGTCAAGGAGATATACGAAATGCGTTCGAAGTTTGCGGCCATCGGCATACTGATTGCTGCTTTGTCGGTCTTGTCCGCAAGTATTCAGCGCGAGTCCCCACTTACACTATCGAACAAGCAGTTGCCCTGCGCTGGCCCAGAATCCGGACATCGCGATCGCAGCGTAAGAAAGTACCTGGTGCACGCGGCGGGTTGATTGAAGCCCGCTCCGGATTTCTTCCATCCCTTAGCTCAAGCTGGGCTGTACGATAAACGGCAACAACAGAGCCAGATCGCAACCTCCGCCAGGAAGACTACAACGCGACGCTTAAGCTCGAACAGAATCTTTATACTGGCGGAGCAGATAACCAGCCAGCGTGGCCATCGCGCAGTTGAACATCGAGAAGCAGAATTATGAGTTACAGGAGACTGCCAGCCACGTGGCCATGGATGTGCGGATCGCCTTTCAATGATCTTCTCCTGAACCGGGCGAAAGTGCGCGTGCGACAAGACTCGGTGCGGGTCCTCGACGAGGAACTCAAGAACCAGCAGCAAAGTTTCAACGCCGGCATTGTTGGTAACTTAAACGTGCAACGCGCCGAAGTGGCACTGGCTAACGAGCAGCCGGAACTCTTTAACGCTCAGACGCAATTGAAAAATTCCTACCTCCGGCTGGGAGACCTTTTCGGCACCGGATGCTCGGCCCCGGAACCGCGGCAGCGCCGTTTGAAGTTTCGGGAGAATTGCAATATCAGCCGAATCACCCCGATCTGAACGATTGCCTCGCCCGGGCGGACGCAAATCGGCCGGTCATCAAAGCTCGGCAGAAGGACATCGAGATTGAAGACCAGCAATACATCCTGGACCGGAGCGCAATGCGGCCACATGTCCGCGCTTTTTCCGAGTACGAGGTTTACAGCGAGCGTGATCCGGCCGTCGGTCCCGAATTTAATTACGGAGGTGTGGTAGGGATAAACGCGACATGGAACATCTTCGATGGGTTCGCAACCAAAGGGCGCATGCAGGCCACACGCGCCCGGCGCGAAGCGGCCGTGCAAGCGTTGGCAGCCGCTCGACGCGCCGTTGCCTCAGAAGTGCGCAGCGCTTTTTTGATCTCGCAACAGGCTGATCGCGTGCTCGAAACGGAGACAAATAATGTTCAGGCCGCGGATGCAAGCTCTCGACATTGCCAAAAGCAATTTTGCCGCCGGATTGGGAACACAACTCGACATCCTGCAAGCCGCGTCCGACGTCACTCGGACTCGCACGACGCGACTCAGCGCAATCTACTTGCACAACGTGGCTCTTGCCCGTCTGGCGCACGCCTGCGCGAGTTCGGCTGAAGCGCTCGATTTCGGATCAAATGTCGAGAGCGCGAAGAAAGAAAACCGCAATGCGGCGCAAGCTGCCGATGTGGCGCGTCCACCCGAAAAATTGGGCCAGCGATGAAGCGAACGCATTTGCATTCTGGGAGCACAGGCCGCTCGGCACCTTGCAGAGGCTACAGGTCTTCGCCATCGATCCTTTCATAGTTTCCGTCTCACACTACCGACCAGCGCGGTCACTCTGCAGAGCTGTCCTGCAAACCACACTCGACAGAAACCCCGCCATCCAGGAAGCGAAATCGGGTCTCGAACAAGCTGCCGGGCAACGGCTGGTTTTTCGTTCTGTCGTTTGGCCTGACGCAGAATTGAGCGTGCCCGCGGGTGTTCAGGCTGGCCACCGCGCCGGTGAAAGCGGAGTAAAAGGATTTGCTGTCGGGCGCGGCGTCTTGACGCAGACCTTGTTCAACGCGGTCTGCCCGCCTTCTCTGCGGCGGGGCGATGTCGAAGTTCTTGATTGCGCAACAGCAATTGAATGTTGCTGTCGTGGAGCAGCTGCACGCGGCGCGCCTGGCGTTTTACGCCGCGCTTTACAATCGATCGCTTGGAATCCATCCGCAGAGAACAACAACAAAGGCTGCAGGAGAACGTGACTACTCAGAAAACTCGGTTCGAAGCCGGGCTTGGCTGATAAGAGCGCACTCACGAGCGCGACTGTTCAGGCGTCTGAGTTGGTCACCGCAAATTGAAAGCGCGCATCGCGCCTATTCGGACGCACAATTGCAATTGGCCGTAAGCGATGGCGATCGATCCTGCAAAGTCGTCGCTGCCCGAGCCGGAAGGCGAACTGCAGTCTGTCCCGATGCGCGTCGATCTTGATTCCGAAACAGCAGCGGCCTTGCAGCGGAGGGCCGATCTTAAACTCGCGCGTTTGTTTGTGCGCGCCGCCAACGAAGATCAACGGATCATCGCGGCCGACTATTATCCTGCCGTGATCGGAAGCATTCCAGGCGAGTACGTCCCAGTCACGGAATTCATCGCGCAGGGCTCAACGAGCAAGAACACAGGATTTTATCGGGTCGGAAGATTCGCGAGAAGGCGGCATACACGTGGCGGGTCATCGATAACGGCAAAGTAGGAGGCGCAGTTCTTGAGAGGCGCGCTCGGCAGCGAGAGATAAACGAACTGACGTGCCGGAAACTGGAGGCGAATATTCCCGCGAACTCTCGCGTATCGCGAACTATCTTCAAGACAACCGAGCTCCGCGAAAATCGCTCGCCTCCGCAGCGACTGCCGCGGAGGAGAGCGCACGCGCGGTGCAGGAAAATCTGGCCAGCGGTCTGGCGTCGCCACTCGAATACCGCGTTACTCAAAATGTCTTTCTGGAGACCAAGAGCGGACTGCTGGAGGCTATCTATCAACACAATCTCGCTGTGGCCGAGTGGGACCGCGCCACCGGGCGCTATTTTCAATTTTCTGACGACACTACGAAGTCGCGGTAGACGGGCAATCGAGGCGACTAGCAATAACTGCTCGGCACTCGCCGCACACCGTTTGGCATGATCTTTTAATTCTTCTTCGCTGATCGAACGAGACGTTTCTGCTGCGGTGTCTTGGGAATAATGCGTCTCGAATATCTGGCAAAAAGCAGGCGCGAGAACGATAACCGGTGGGCACGCAGTTTATTGCAAAGAAGCGTCACGGACACCACACTAGCTTCTCCAAAATTGAAATTGCCGGAATCAAAAAGAGTTTTGTGGGTCGGCGGAGCAGCGCTCGTGCTCCTTCTCGCGCTGGCATACTATTTCCTGATGCCGGTGGCGGAAGTGGTCACAGTCCGCCGCGGCACGGCCATCTCCGCGGTCTATGGGACGGTGCGGATCGAACCGGCGTTTGTGGTGCGCGTTCGAGCGCAAAATGACGGTTTCATCCGATTGGCGGAACCTTTCTCGGCCGGTCGCGGCGCAATCGGCAAGAGCGTCGAGAAAGGACAGTTGCTGGCGACGATCGCCGACGAGGAAACTGCCCGACAACTGAAGCAGGCGCGGGCCGATTTGCAGGCCGCCATCGACCGCGCGCAGCTCTTCCGCTCCCTCTTCGGAGTTGCTCAAAGCGGCGGAAGACAATCTGCAACGGCTCGAAAAGGTGGTCGGCTCAGGGCAACGTGCCCGCGGTCGAATATCAGAAGGCGAAGAGCGAAGCGAACCGGCTGCGAGGCGCAGTGGAACGGAGCGGATCGAGCGGGATCGCAATCTCAACTCGCTCGAAGAAACAGCGAAAAAACTGGAAGCACAGATGAAGAACTCCGGAAGTGCGCGCGCCCATCGACGGCGTTCTCACGAACGTCCAGACAATCGATGGCGAACTGGTTTCAGACGGCAACGAGCTTTTCACCGTCTCGTCGCGCTAAAAATTACGTTCGCGGCGAAGTAAACGAGGAAGACGTGGGCGAAGTGAAACCGGGAATGAAGGCGAAAGTGCAGTTATACGCCTATCGGACCAAGACTTTCACCGCGCGCGTTACATCCAGTCCAACCTGCAGCCGATCCAACCACTCAGCGCTACACGGTTGTGCTGGAGATGGAAAATCCGCCCGACAATTTGATGGCCGGAATGACCGGCGAGATGAACATCATTACCGGCACGCACGAAAATGCTCTTCTGGTGCCGACACGCGCCCTGCTTGTCGATCAGGCGTTGGTCGTGAAACGGCGGCATCGTGCATGCTCGCACGGTCAGCGTTGGATTTCGCACTCTCGATTTTACGGAAGCGATCAGCGGCCTCGCAGAAGGCAGATCACGTGATCGTTTCCGACCAGGACAAATTCCACCCCGGCGAACCGGTGCGGCAACGAATGGTCAGTTCGCCGCCGCCGCCGAAAGGAACCGTGACGCCGCCGCTTTACATTGCCCTGCGTTTTTGACGCATCGCAAGCGGGCATTGCTTCCTGAGCCTGAGCGGTGTCGTTTTCGGCGTCGCTATCTTTATCTGCACACAGGCGCAGACCCGGGGCTTCGCGCTATGTTCATCGACTCAACCATCGGCAGCAATGGCGCGCTGGTCATCAGATCGCGTTTTCGCCCGCGCTACGAACCGCTCATGGTTTCCGTCGAAAGAGCTCAAAGGAACGGTGGGCGTCGTCTCTATTTTGAAGGCATCACTAACGCCAATGAAATCATGCGGGTGAGCAGGCAATTTTCCAATGTGGTTTCCTGTTCACCGGTTCTGCGCGGAACGGTGAGCGCTCGCGCGGGATTTGAGAACGCGACTGTCGATCTTTACGGCATCGATCCCGCTCTGCACGCGCAGACGACCGGATATTCTCCACCAGTTGATTGACGGGCAGCTTTGATGACTTTCGAAATAACACCAGCTCGATCATCATCGGTTCGCGTCTGGCAGAGCTACTTCAGGCTGGCGTCGGCGACACCGTGCAATTGCTCGCGCCCAACGGCGAGTACTGGCGATTCACCGTTGCGGCGATCGCGCGCGCAGGCATCGGCTCGATTGATTCAACCCGGGTTTATTCGCATGCCAGGGTCGCGCAGGCTCTCCTGCAACAACCGTCTGGCGCGTCGATGATCATATACAAACTGCGCAATCCGAATCGCGCACCGGCTTTGGCCAGCCGTTTCGAAACACTCTTTCAGCACGAGCGCCTCGAGCTGGCAGGAACGCGAGGAAAGCACGCTGCAGCTTTTTCTGACCCTGAGAATGTCCGTCGCGATTACCGTCTCTCTCATCATCCTGCTCGCCGGCTTCGGCATTTTTAATGTCCTTACGATGTCGGTGCTCGCGAAGATAAAGGAGATCGCGATTTTGCGTTCGATGGGTTACCGGCGCATCGACATTTCATCGCATTTTCTTGTGGCAGGGCGCGCTGATCGCCGCGGCCGGCTCGCTGCTCGGTTGTTTGCTTGGGCGCGTTAATGACCTGGGGCGTATCGCACATTCCCATTCGTCTCCGCGGTTTGCTTTACACGAATTACTTTTTGGTGACATGGGATTGGAGACACTACGTCTTTGCAACATTGCTCGCGATCCTCGCCGTGTTCATCGCGAGTTATGTTCCCGCGCGTCGCGCCGCTCAGCTGCCGCCAGTCGTCACGATTCGAGGTTCCACGATGAACTCGGAAGCCTGCCTCAGTTGCGAAGGCGATCGAGCGCTATTTGGGCGAGGAGGAAGAACGCGTGCATGCGCTGCGCGGCGTATCGCTCGATATCGAGCCGGGCAGCGTCCACGCCGTTGTCGGCCCGTCGGGCTGCGGCAAAAGCTCGTTGCTCTACATTCTCGGTCTGCTCGATCTGCCGGATGCCGGCCGCGTTTCAATCGAATCCGGAGCCAGTGTCCGCAGCTGAGCGATGACGAGCTGGCGCACAAACGGAGCAAGTTCATCGGCTTCATTTTTCAATTCCATTTTTTGATGGAGGATTTCACCGCGCAGGAGAACGTGATGATCCCGATGCGCAAGCTTGGGGCGGCTTTCCGATGGCGAGATGCGCGAACGCGCTGCCGGCTTGCTGGAAGCGGTTGGCTTGGGCGACAAATTACGCAGGCCAGCCGTCATCTCTCCGGAGGCGAACAACAGCGTGTGGCCATCGCCCGCGCGCTGGCTAACGATCCGCGCAGTCATTCTGGCGGACGAACCGACCGGCAACCTCGATACTGCCAATTCCGAGCGCGCCTTTGAGCTGCTGCAAAATATCGTGCAAGAAGGCGGCAAAGCTCTGCTCTCTGGCCACCCACAATCCGGCCATCGCCGAAGCCTGCGATTGGATCCACGAGATGAAAGATGGCCGCATCACCGCCAGCCATTCGCGCGGCAACCGAACTTCAAACTTCGAAAACAGCGTGGAACTGACGCCGAGCCCGGCGGGACTTCGCAAATGTTCGAGAAGCTTCTCGATATAGTCTGACCACGAGCGGAACTTTCGAGCGCGGGCTTCTGGCATAATCGCGAGTAAGTTTGTTGATCCGTCAGTAAGTTTTTAATTCCAGCGGCAAGCGCGTCCTCGCTCGTTTGATCGACAATTAAACATCCACCGCCGCGGGCAACTTCACCCAGAGCGCCGTTCCCTGCCGCAAATGCACGGTTTGCCGTGCCAGAGACTTTCAGCGATCGGCAATCCGAAACCCTCGAACAGCGAGGGGTAAACGGTGAAGCGACACGACCGATAAACTTCGTGCAGTGTTTCATCATTCACGTGCCGGAGCCAGCGCAGCGGCCGTCCTCGTCGTTGCAACCGCCAGACCGCGGGAAGCATTTTCGGCGCATAATAACCAGTGGTGCGACCAACGAGCTGCAACTCGAAGTCATGCCCCTGCAGCCATAATTTCTCCGCTGCGGCTAAGAGAGTAAGATGGTTTTTGCGCGGTTCGAATGAGCCAACGCACGCAATCATGTTGCGTGCTCTAACCGAATCCGCCGCGCGCACCGCTCGATCAAATTCAATCGGCCATGGTTCAACGCGCGTCGTTGTGGGCGAGCTCCCATATTCGTGCCACCGCCGAAGTAAGTCATCGCGCGATTCGTGCGAAATGCAGATCACTTGGGCGAACGCCGCCAGCGATTTCAAGTAATTTTGAAAGCGCATTTGGGCCTTATCCGACAACCGTGGCAACCGCAATGCGGCTGCATCATGGAAGATGGCGACACTTCGGATGCCCGTTTTCGTGATCAGTTCCGGTAGGCGTTGCGTTCGAACGTCGGAATAGAGATCAGGAACAAGGAGAATGTCCGGCAGAGGCGGTTTGATTTTCCAGGCGAACTGTTTTGCGGAACGCAAGCCGCCGCAGTTCAGCGAGCAAAGTTTCGCCGCGCCATTCGGGCTTTGCCGTGGCTTCCGACAAAACCCGAAATGGGCTCTGAAGAATTTCCAGCTCCAGCCGGCCAAGATGCTGATAGCACTTGCCCTTCTTGTTCCAGCAAAGCTGGAGTGATAGGGTGACGTGGTTTCCGAGATGCAGGTAGAGCGCCCGCGTCATCCGCTGCATGCCGGTGTTCTTGACCGACTTGCAAGAACTTGTAACGTCGAGGAAAATGCATTCTGCCAATCGCGAGGGAGCATTCCATCCCCCTCAAACTCATTGCCTTTCTCTCCGCGGGACGAGCCGACCTTTCCGACACCAACGTCTCTCTCGAATTAACCGAAAATGACTTCAACTGGCGGCCCTCGGCACTCGCTATGACAAAGTCAAAGAAGTTCATTTGAGAGCTTGGTTCCAAAGGCAGATTCTAAGACGCTGCAGATTTCGGCCGCGTATTCCGCCCATGATTTGATTAGCCGGTTCGAGATTTGGGCCGTCAACTTCTCATGCAGATCGGCACGCGTGGGAAAGCGACACCATCGCCTCGTAGCCAGCTTGTCCGCATAGCGGACGTCCACCGTAAGGCATCCACCGCCTCGGGCCGTTTCCGCCATTGCGCCGAAATTTGCGCAGATACAGGGACGTCCATGCCACGAAGCTCTCCAGAATCGGCAAACCAAAACCTTCCATCGGCGAAGGATAAACCGTGAACGCACATTCCTCGTAGAGGAGCTCGCGACTGCATCATTTGTCACGGAGCCGTGCCATGATGTTCGGATTCTCTGCTAACCGCCGCTTGCACTCGCCGCGCAAGGAGCTCGCATGCTTGTGGCGGTCGCCTACCAGGTGGAGAAACAGCTTCGGGCATTCCAAGCTGGAGTTGGCTTGCGCGAAGGCTTCGAGCAAGGTGTTATGATTTTTACGCGGTTCAGGGTGGAAACACAACAGCATGTCCACGGAACCGGCCATCGCGCGACTCCTGACGGGCCAAGCGCGATTGGCCAAGCAATTCCGCCGGCATGACTGCAAACGTGATCGACGGCAGCAACCTGCCGTTCCTTTACGAACCGACGATTCTTCAGCCGCCGAATGCCAAACGGCGATGACAGTGTACCCGCTGCAAAGCGCTTCCATATACCGCGGCGTGATATTTCGCCGCCTCGCGCGAACCAACTCTGACGGAGAGAGGAATTGCATCATGAAAATCGCGGCTACACGCATGCCGCGGTTTCGCGCGAAGCGGATTATGGTTTGCTCTCCGCCGGCATGCTGGCACTTCGGGCAAAAGCAGCCACGAGTTCGGCAACAGCATCATGTAAGATGGGCTGGTGAATTCCACTAATGCCAAGCGGATTCTTCTCGTTCAGTTTGAGCGGCATCAGCGTCCGGCCCCATTTAGACCAGCGGACGACATGAAGGTTTCACGTCAACCTGATTCAACCCCAGCGACCAGCCCGCGAACCACCGTCTGGATTCCGGTCCTTGCGCGACTCCTGGCGGTATGGGTCCCAGCAGCGAAGATCGTGGATTGACGTTTTCTCACGGCATCGCCATCACGAGATTCATCAGGTGCGCCGCCCACTCGCTCACCTCACATCGAGCCGGCGGCTAGCGATCCCCCTGCCGAGGTGGCGTCATGATACACCTCGAGCGTTTCACGCGGCAGCTCGATCCCACGAAAAATCCCGCGCCCTCGCCAAGCCATGCTCGCTCAGGGAGCGGCGTCGTTCAGGCGACCTGACGACATCACTTAGGCCGTGGCGAGAGCTGGCAGGTTGTCCGGCAGGAAAGCACGGTCGCTCGCGCCATGATTTCGCGAAATGGTGGGATGTCGCTTGCCACCACCGGACAACCGCATGCCATCGCTTCCAGAATCAGCAACCCAAGCCTTCGCCAGACGGAAGGGTGAATTAGCGCTCCGCAGCTTGCAAGCAGAGTCACCACATCTTGGTGCGCACGGCGTTCAGCCAGACAACTCGATGCGCAATCCCAGATCGCTGGCCAGTCGAGCGCAATCCCGCGCCTGCTCGCCCTCCGTTGCCAGAAGCACCAGCCGCCAGGGCATCGGGACCTTAGCGCAAAGGCGGCCATCGCCAATGGAATGGCGCTTTGCCGGGTGTTCGCGCCCACGAGCAGCAAATAGCGGGGCGGCGCTCCCGTGAGGAGAAATGCTCTTTTGCAGGCCGTCTTGATCTTCTGCCAGCGAAGCAAGCTCGGCTCGGCGGCTTCCCAAATAACCCGCACTCGCTGCAGCGTCAGGCGCGATCGCATAGATCCGATCTGCCGTCGCTTTTGTCGGCACAATCAAGCGCGTCGCGCCTCGCAAGGCGCGCCAGAGTGCTTGCTGGCAATACCATTTTTCGCGACCTGCTCAAGACCCTACGTATGGAACTCCGGCCGCTCAATCGCCATAACATCATGTACCCGTGATTACGGCCGAGGCAGGGCAGGCCGCGGGGCATCATATTGTTAGGGCTGTGGAAAACGTCTATTTCTCCGAAAGGCGCATAGTGGCGGGGCCAAAAGACCGGCAAGGGGCTGAAGTCGGCTGGTCGAACTGTAATGTCCATCGTGTTGCGACCGGGTGAAAGCGGGCGCGGGGCGAGCCGTGCCTCCAAAGATGTAGTTGATCCGAAGCTCCTGCGTGCGGCAAACGATCAACAAGCGCCTGCGTGTAGGTCCCAATACCGCTCGGTGTTTCACGGATGTATCTCGCATCCATGCCAACGCGAATCGACGGACGCGTTGCGCCGTTCCCTCGAGTTCGCCCGCAGCCATTCTCCTCAATCAAAGCGACCTCGTACCGCTAACCCCAAAGCATACATGCGCTGAAGGAATATCCTGACTTATCCGGTGATTTTGGCGCGGCGGCTATGCATTCCATCTGTCGGGCGGCCGCTGCCCGGACGCGCCCAGTGGCTAATGGAGCGAGTGCCGCGAACCAATGAATCTTGGCCCACAACCAGCGCGCCAGCGCGATTTTCCGGATCCACGCACCGAGGCGCGCGCACGCCATCGCCACGCGCAGCTTCTAACCTTGCAGGAGCTCGTGACATCAAGAAAGTGCATGCTCAGGGGTAAGTAAAATTGTTCCACGTGCCGAGCCGAAGGACTCGACGGTCTTATTATTATGGCGCCGTCCACTGGGCACGTCGTAGCAGCATCATGGTGCCAAGCTGCCGAAGGGCAATCCGCCCATCATGCTCGGAAGCGAGATAAATATTTCTCACGCCTCGGCGTTCAAGGCAACGGCTGATCCACATATCGTCCATGTAAAACGCACCCTCGGGCCCAGTTGAATAATTCCCAAAGCGAAGAATCGAAGAAACGGGGTTGAATCAGGTAACTTCCGCATCCAGTCATCACCGCGACGCGCTGTGGATTCTCGGAAATCGTACAGACGGAGTAAGTTTGGAGTGGCGCCAGTTCAGGCGTGGGATCGGACGCGAAAGCTCCGCGAAAATCATTGCGCTCATACGCCACATTTCCGAGTTTGCACGATGTGTCACCTGTTCATGCAGGCTTTCGCCCGACATGCAACCGCGCGGGAAGAACACCTTTCCGAAGCCTATGCGGTGGCATGTGCAGGAACTCCTGACATGCCGAGGCAAATCATATCAACCTGAAACAAAGGTTTCGAAAAACGCCAGGCGACCTAGTTGAGTGACACTAACGCGATAGGAACTCAATTCGTCAAATATGCGATATGTCGGATCGCCGCTCAGTGCAATTATTCTTTCCGGTTCCGGGTGCATGGCATTGCCAGTGAAAATGCAAATTGCGCTACCATTTCAATCGTCCAAACCACTTGCGCCCAGGGAACGCTATCTTAAAATTGCTTTCGCTTGAGCACCGGAATCTCCCATCGTAGCCACTGTCGCTGAGCTATCTGCGACCCCAATCCGGACGCAAGCCCGGCAGCAAAGCCCACGTTTCGCATTCGACCGACAAAAGGCTGGGCACCGCTTAACGTTCGCGAACTTTGGAAGTATCGCGACACTGCTCTGGATTTTGGTAGAGCGCGACTTACGAAACTTCTCTACAAACAAACTGCGCTTGGGGTTGCTTGGGTGGTGATGCAGCCCTCATCGCAGCAGTGACTCTTCTCACAGTAATCTTCGGCCGAGTGGCAAGGCTTCAAGCGACGGCGCGCCCTACCTATTGTTTGTCTTCTGCGGTTTGACTGTCTGGACGTATTTCTCGCAAGCCACTGCAACACGCGAGGAAATAGTCTCATCCGTAACTGCCCAGCTTGTCTCTAAGGTTTACTTTCTCAAAGTTACTTCTCCCTCTCGCCCAGACCCTTCGTGGCCTCGTCGATTTCACGGTTACGCTGGTCGTGCTTTTGGCGTTAATGGCGATTTATCGAGTCCCGCCCACACTTCGACTAGCCGTATTACCTCGTCTTTCTGTTTTTCATGACTCTGACCGCAACTGGCGTAGCCCCTATGGTTTCCGCGCTCAGCGTTAAATACCGTGATTGCACACACGCACTGCAATATTTCATTCAAGTTTGGATGTACGCCAGTCCAGTCGTGTACCCAATAAGCATGATTCCTGAACAATGGCGCCCGTTGTTCGCCTTGAATCCCGCTGTGTCGGATTCATTGAAGGGTTTTCGGTGGGCAGTGCTGGGCCACAGCGTTCTGAACCCTCAGTCTCGTCTGCATCACGATCGTAATGTCTTCCTAGTTGCCTTGTTCGGCGGCGCGTTTTTCTTTCGCCGCGCCGAACGGTGGCTTCGCCGACATCATTTAGTCTTTGGATTATTTCGCGGAAATGTCGGACGTCGCCATCGCTGTCGAAAACCTAAGCAAGTCTTTCAGGATCGCCCATCAACGGACGGACTGCCGGGATACAGGACACTGCGTGATGATCTAATTGGTTTACCGCAGCGAATGCTGGCGCGATGGAAGAGAAACGGCCAACTTACATCCGAAACGTTCCTGGGCGCTTAAGGACGTTTCGTTCGAAGTCAAGAAGGGCGAAGTAGTCGGCATTATCGGACGCAACGGAACGGGCAAGAGCACTTTGCTAAAGATTCTAAGTCGCATCACTGAGCCGACATCCGGCGGCGCAGGACATTTACGGACGCGTTGGAGCGCTTCTCGAAGTCGGGACCGGTTTTCATCCGGAACTAACCGGCCGCGAAAACATTTTTATGAACGGCGCGATCCTCGGCATGAAGCGCGTCGAGATTCAACGAAAGTTTGCCGAAATCGTTGCCTTCGCCGGGATTGATAAGTTCCTGGACACGCCGGTAAAGAGGTATTCCAGCGGAAGTATGTGCGGCTCGCTTTCGCCGTCGCCGCGCACCTCGATCCGGAAATTCTCTCTCGTCGACGAAGTTCTGGCTGTGGGCGACACCGAGTTTCAACAAAAATGTTTAGGCAAGATGCACGACGTGTCGGCAGGCTGGCAGAACCGTTATTTTTATCAGCCATTCAATGGAAGTAGTCTCGCGACTCTGCCCTCGCGCGATTTGGTTGCACGAGGGGACAATTAATCGTCGGATGGCCCTTCGGACGCTGTTATCGCCCAATATTCCGGCGCCAGCGACCGTTCCGGCGATTCAAACTTGAAAGACCGCCTGCGAAGGAAACGGGAGAGGAAATAAGATAAGTCCCCGCACTTGGAAGCCGGAACGAAGGCACTCCACAGGGCGCGGCGCTCGTTTTAGAGTAATCGAGGAATCCCCATCCACCACTCTGGATGAACGTTCGCCCCAGTGGCGCCACTGGCTCTTGAAAACGTCCATGCACACCTTGCCACGCTGGGATTTTGTTTTTGTTGCCGAATATTCAGCGCGAACACGCCAGCAGTTTATCGATGCGAGCGATAAGCCCTTTGTTAGCAGCGATGCGTTGCCAGTATTCATAATCCATCGCAATCTGGAAATCCTCGTCAAGAGCCCTATTCGATCCATGATACGCCGGCACCAGAAAGCGGCCGGCTGGCATATGGTACAGCGGCCCTTGAACTCCTCGAGTTGAAACTCGCGCGTATCGTATTCGCCGATAGTATCTCCATGTTCATCGATATAGTTGGCTCGCCCGTAGAATAAATCCACACTAGGCTGACGTCTCCACTCATCGACAATGGTTGAGACCGCCCCTGGCAGGAGCAGATCATCACTGTTGAGAAAGGCGAGGATACTTCCCTTTGCGAGTTGCAGACCAGAATTGATTGCGCTGGTTTGGCCCGCCGTCCCGCTCGCTCTTCCAAAAAACGCCCATCGTAGCTTTCTCAATATCTCCGCGATTCATCGGTCGAACCGCCGTCCAGAACAAAATACTCGATCTGCCGGTAATCCTGAGTAAGCACGCTCTCGATGCACTGCCGCAGAAACCGGCCTTGTTGGTAGGAGGGTGTGACGATGCTCACCAGCGGTGGCTCGATGGACGGCGATTTCTCGCCCAGCCTGGGAGCTCTCTCGCCCGCGGGAGTTTCGCGGAGCGCCTCAAGAAGCTCGGCCGCGGAATCGAGATAGTTGAAACGACGCGACTGAGCCCGCGCCTCCGGACGCCGCGGGTGCATTTTTCCAGACGTCTTCCACGACACCCGCGATCGACTCAACTTCCTGCGGATCAAAATAACGGGCTGCGGCCCCCGACTTCGGGCAGGCTGCAAGCGCTGCTACAAGCCACCGGCACGCCGACGGCCAGCGCTTCGGCCACGGGATTCCCCGAGATCCGGACGTTTTCCCTCGCACGAGGGAAAAAGACTCACGTGAAATTGCCAGAAGCCGCCAATTCATGCTTTAAACGGACATTTTATCTGGCAATAAGTGGCGACGCTATTAAAGTGGGCTCAAAGAGTTGTAGTCACTCGTACGTCATTGCTTTGCTCGACGCGATCTCCCAATCTTAGCTGGATAGGGCAACGGATTTCTAATTCAAGAATAGTGTTTGCACGTTTCACAACGTTACCGTCGCGCATGCTAAGTGTTTTACTCGTTAGGCGTTCGCGGCTTGTCGTAGCATTGCGCTGTTTTTACAGCAAAATCTTGCCCGACCGTAGAAAAAGACCGTAGAAAATTTCGGCTGGTTGGCTTAGAGGGTCCTCCCCAGGGCGCCATTTCCAGACGCCCGTATTCCATATCGGCTGGCGTCCTTGCGGGCACTCAATCCCAGGGTTCAATCATACCTCCACTGCCCGTATGGTTTGCATTAAATGCCGACCTGCGGTAGCAATGCGACAGCAAGTCTAGCAACGTCAATTAAAAGGTCGAAACGTTGAGTTGCAGCCGCATCTTATGATCCTGGAACTCGATACCGTGAATGTCTGTATGGCGGGCGCTGCGCCGACCACGGCTGATCTTGTCTTATATTTCTCCGTGGATATCCTGAAGGTCGAGGACGTCTGTCATCGAAAGTCACATTTCTGGAGGGCGATGCTGACGCGCTCCCGACGCCTGTCGTGGAATAGTCTGGCAGAGTCTGGCGCGCCCGGTAACATTATTGATGACGCGAATCCGCGAGAAGCTCCCGGCATGTATTATTCGTTGCGAGTTTTCCATCCATTGCTAGAAAGTGGCGACTACTACGTGATCGAAGATGGCATTATTTCAGACCTTTACCCTGACGTATATCCGGATTTCAAGCGAAATCCGCACACCGCGGTGCGGCACCTGTAAGTCTGTATCGCGTCAATATGAAATCGATCGGAATTATTTGGCGATATGTTCGATTACAGCGCTACTTAATACCAGAGCAGTTTCTGCGGAAGTTGAGTTGGTGACACACTTTGGCGTTACGCGCCTTTGAAGTTGGCTCGATTTGTCCACTCGAGTGCGTAACTTCAGGGCTTACCATGAGCTCAAACCAGAACTTCAGATCTGCCTGCGGCCCGACTTTCCATCAGCCTGGATTAACGTCGACATTTGTCCGGCTAGTGCCGGCGTCGCCCAGGCCGACATTATTCAAGGAATCCCATTCCCGGACAATTCTTTCGACGCGATTTTTCCACTCACGTTTTATCAGGCATCTTCAGCGTCCGCATGCCCGCTTCCTGCTCGAAGAATGCTTTCGGTGTTGGTCCCAGGTGAAGAGGTCATCTCCAGTCGCAACACCAGATTTTGAACGACTTGCAAGACTCTATTTGGCAACGCTCGAGAGCGCGTTGCAAGGGGATCCCAGAGGCGAACGCGCAAACTACGAATGGATCTGCATAGCAATATTACGTAACTG